>ERZ1370068.5980-contig-4981_pt1 | contig 89352 bp, 117 predicted proteins | sample MGYA00561227_ERZ1370068 | MGnify/ENA primary metagenome ERZ1370068 (study PRJEB38410, sample SAMEA6850437) | metagenome | study: Metagenomic assessment of the ecological functions of the soil: analysis of the soil microbiota associated with the... | reverse complement strand
TACGTATTGCTAGCGGGCGTCGAAGCCTCCGGACCTCGCGGCGCTGGCTGCTGGGCGCCGGAGGACGACGCGGCAGCCGCGCCTGCGGCCTGCGAACGCCGCCTCAGCGACCTTTTGGGCGACGACGCCGAGGCGCAATCGGCGCTGCGGCGCCTGCTCCGATCTGGCGCAGCTGCTGCCCGCGCCCAACTGGCAGACGCGGCTGGTCGACGGCACGGTGCTGGGACCGGCCGAGGAATTTCTGGCCCTGGTGCGCCAGCAGGTGCGCGCGCGGGCGGCCGGCGAGGACCAGGGCTTCGGCCAGGAATGCGACGTGCGGCCGCTCAATCCCGGCCTGATCGAGGCCGCCGATCGCCTGGGCGAGGCGCTGGAACAGATGCTCTCGCCGGTGCGCCGGCTGCGCCAGGCGCTGCGCACCAAGCTCGAAGGCGAGGCCGACAAGCTCGACTCCGGGCAACGCGCCGCATCGAAGGCGTGGCGCGCTCGCTCGCCAATCGCTGCGAGCTCACGCTCGAAGCCTGCGCGCGCCATGCTGCGCGGCCTGCACAACGAGCCCGACCCCTGCCTTCGTCGACTGGTTCGCGCGTCGAGCGCATCCAGCAGCGCGAGATCGATGTCGGCATGTACCGCCACTATCTCGACCCCACCGAGCCGTTCGTGAACTCGGTGATCCGGCCGTCGCACGGCGCGGTCATCACCTCGGCCACCCTGCGCGATTCGCTGGGCGTGCCGGCCGCCGCCAACGACGAGAACAGCGCACGACGCTGAACGCCGACTGGACGGTGGCCGAGGCGCGCACCGGCACGCGCCATCTGCAGCCTGCCGGCCATGCGCGCGTCGCCATGGCCTCGCCGTTCGACTATGTCGACGCGCCACGCGGGTGCTGATCGTGCGCGACGTGAAGCGCGACGACGCCGACCAGGTGGCTGCCGCCTACCGCGAGCCTGTTCCTGGCCTCGGGCGGCGGCGCGCTCGGCCTGTTCACCGCCATCGGCCGGCTGCGCGCCGTGCACCAGCGCGATCGCGCCGGCGCTCGGAGGAGGCAGGGCTGCCGCTCTACGCCCAGCATGTCGGCGGCATGGATGCCGCCACCCTGGTCGACATCTTCCGCGCCGAGGAGCATTCCTGCCTTCTCGGCACCGATGCGGTGCGCGACGGCGTCGACGTGCCCGGCCGCTCGCTGCGCCTGATCGTGTTCGACCGCGTGCCGTGGCCGCGCCCCGACATCCTCCATCGCGCCCGCAAGGAGGCGTGGAAGGAGGCCGGCGCCGGCGCCAACGCCTACGACGACATGCTGGCGCGCCTGCGGCTCGAAGCAGGCCTATGGCCGGCTGATCCGCCGCGCCGACGATCGCGGCGTGTTCGTGATGCTGGATCCGCGGCTGCCGAGCCGGCTGCTGGGGGCTTTTCCGCCGGGCGTCAGCATCGAGCGGGTGGGATTGGCCGAGGCGGTGACGGCGGTGCGCGGGTTTCGGCCTAGGCTTCAGCGCGGCGAGGCTGCGCGCCGCAATCGCCAGCGCACCGGACGCGTCGGGGCCAGGCGTTCGTTCAGCATCAGGAGCATGACTCGCGAGCATCGCCGCGAGATGCAGAGCCATCGACGACGAGCGGCACCACCATCAGCGCCCAGCAGGCGCCGACGCACCACGCTCCCGTGCGCGCGCCGAACAGCAGGCAATCTGCGGTCGGCGGCCACGCCGAACGGCGAGAGCCGCGGCAGGACGTGGCAGCGGTTGAGGCAGACCTGCCGGACGGGGCAGACGCGCCACAAGACGGCGAGCACGAGGGCCAGCGCGATCGGCCAGTCAACGCCGCTGCCTTGGGTGGCCATGCGGACGGCGACGGCGTGATCGCCAGCAGGACCGGCCCCGCCGCCAACCAGACCGCGAAGTAAGCGACCAGAAAGGCGCCGATGGCCCGCATCCGCCGCCGCGCGAGGCTTCTGACCCAAAGATGCAGGAGCGGCTGGGCCAGCAGGATGCGGCATCCATCGCCAGCAGCATCACCAGCCAGGACAAAGGCCAGCCCGGTCGGCGAATTGACCAGCAACACGGCTTCCATCGTCCGTCCAGTCGACGTTAGCCACGACGCCGCCATCACGCGCTGCAGATCTCGGGCACCAGCAGGCTGTGCTGCAGGCCGATCAGCGCCGTCCATCCCGCAGCAGGCTGGCGCGATCAGCAGCAGCGGCCAGGGCCGCCGGCCCAGGCAGCGTCGGCACGAGCTCCAGCCGGGCATCGGCTATTTGCCCTTGCCGGTAGACGTCGCTGACCCGCTCGATCGAGATGTTGTCCGCCGGCAGCAGCTCGTGCCGCGGCACGAACTGGAGCGTTGAGCTTCTGAGGATCGACCGGCGGCTTGAGGTGGAGCGCGTCGATGACCTTGGTGATCTCCACGACCTGACCAGGCCGCTGCCGCCGTGCCTCGCCATCGTCCCGGCTGGCCTTGGCGACGCCGAACAAGCGCGACGCGCGCTCCGCCCGGTTTTCCGGGTGATCCTTCGGGCTTGGCGCCGGGCGGCAGCTCTGACATAGATGTCGAAGAATCACGCCGTCGTTGCCGCCGCGGATGTTCTCCAGGTTCAGGAAGACGCGATCGGGCTCTGGCCGCCGCGCCGGCCATCCCCAGGCCGCGCGGCGCGAAGCTGGCGGAGAGTTTTCCTCGTCGCCTGCGGATCCAGCGCGACCTGGGTATTGACGCGCTCTTGGCCTCTCGAGGCGCAACCGCCTGGCCGTTGGCCCCCAGCAGCTCGTAGCCTGTGGTGGACGCGCCGCGGTAGCCCCCATCGCCATGCCCACGGCCGGCGCGGGCGCCGGCCGCCCCAGCATCGCGAAGTGGTCGGCCATTCGCCCGCGTCCGGCCACCGAGCGGGTCGGAAACATCCTCGTGTGACATAATCCAACCGGGGCACCGACATATCCAGCATTTCCGCGCCGTGCAAGGTGCGAAGGGAGCGCCGTCGACGCCCGGCATCTCGAACTTCCGGCCGGCCGGCCCGGTCCAGCCACGCCGCGATCGGCGGCGATTGTGATGCGTCGCCGCGTCCCGCCGCAGCCAGACCTCCCACAGGCGATCGATATTGGCGTGATGGAGCCAGAAAAATCGGATCAGAGGGCGGCGGTGTCCTGGCATCGACATCAGCCCGGTTGTCCAAGGCGGAGTCGGGATTGCCGCCGCGGCGAAAGCCGCCGACCAGGCCGTGCACGATATTGTGCGGGGAGTCCTCGAGCACGCCGCTGGTAATTGCCGCGTGGCTCGAAGTCCTGATCCGGTGTGGCTGAACGGCGTGTCGGGACCGCCAGAAGCCCGCCACCCGCCGGAGGCATCGCCGGGGAATTCGGATCTGCCGCTGAGCGCAGCGCCTGGGTGACCGAGGCGCTCAGCGCGGTCGACCACCACCCTGCCGGCGCCATCCTCACGCCGTAGCGCTGGGCCACCTTTGAGGGGTCGGGCGAGCCGTCGGGCATCTTCGCGGCGCGACGAAGGCGGGCGGCGGCTCGCCGGCGCGCGGGTTGGCGGCATCGCTGTAGTTCCAGTACGGTGCAGGGCCCAATCCGCCGGGCCGCCCAGCTTTTCGGGCGATGGCGTCGCCGCACGATGGTACTTCGAAGGCGGCGCGGGGGCGGTAGCCGCGATGCCAGGGGCAGGAAATACCAGCTTCGATGCCGGCACTGCAGCGGCATGTGGAATCGCCGGGCGCGCGGAAGCGCGCCGCCGCTGCCGAAGTAGCCGAAGGCGCGCCACAGGCCTCTCATCGAAGCCATGCAGGGAGGCGAGATAGGCCCAGCTCGTGCGATCGGTGATCGGCCGCTGCTGGAGCGCGCTGACGCCGCGCGCGTACCAGGTGAGCGTATCGCCCCAACCCGCCCCGAGCTTCCAGACGTCCCTGCGTGTGCGCCATGACCGGTACCTCGATGAACGACGCCCTCGTCGTTCAGATGCAGCCGACATCGGTACTACTACCCGAGATAGCAATCCCCTTTGCTGCGTCAACGATCGTGTCGTCCTGAGCGCGATGATGCACTGATCGTGATCCACTTGAGACATCCGAAAAGCGGAACTTCGTGTTATACTCAGGCGTTGCTTGTTCACAGGCAACGATTTAGGTGCGTATGCGGCGTCTCGTTGGTGGCTGGCTCGGAGCCATTGTTTCCGTGCTGTTCCTGCTGTCGCCGCCCAGTGAGGCGGCAGAGCCACCGCCGCTTAGCGTTCCGATCCTGCTTTATCACCGCCTGGGACCGGCGCTCACCTGGATGACATGACGGTGACGACGCCGGTGGTCGAGAGCCAGCTCAAGCTCATCCAGGAGCGCGGCTACCACGTCATACCCCTCCAAGACGCTGCTGGCGTCGTGACGACGATCCCTCGGTCGCAGTGCCGGAGCGCGTCCGTCGTGCTGGTGGCCGACGACGGCCATCGCATCGGTCTACACGCGACCTCTTCCCGCTGATCAAACGCTTCCAGATCCCGGTCACGCTGTTCATCTATCCGTCGGCGATCTCCCAACGCCAACTATGCGCATGACCTGGGAGCAGTTGGCCGAGATGAAGGCCTCCGGCCTGGTCGACATCCAGGGCCATACCTTCTGGCATCCCAACTTCAAGATCGAGAAGAAGCGCCTGACGCCGGCAGCCTACGAGAAGTTCCGCCCAGGAGCAGCTGGTGAAATCGAAGGCCGTCCTCGAACAGAAGCTGGGCGGCAAGGTCGATCTGCTGGCCTGGCCCTTCGGCATCTACGACCCCGAACTGATGGCCTGGGCCCAGGCGGCGGGCTATGTCGCGGCGTTTCGATCGACCGTCGCCCCGTCACCCGATCCGAGAACGTCATGGCGCTGCCGCGCTCCATCGTCACCGACGCCGACCGCGGCGCCCGCTTCGAGGTGCTGCTGACGCCGCCGCCAAAGCTGGCGACATCGAAATGAGGAAACAATGAAAACGTTCCTGGCTGTCGTCGCTGCGGCTCTTTCTCCTGCCCGTGGCCCATGCCCAGGAGGCGGAGCGTCGAAGCGCACGGTGGTCGACGGCACGACCGACACGCCGCTGGCCGGCGTGACCGCTCACGGTGGGCGACAGGCCGTCCTCACCGACGCGCAGGACAGTTCAAGGTGGCGGGCGGCAGCGAGCCCCATAAAGTCCGCTGACCGGCTATCGCCGCGAGACGATCGCAGCGGGCGACGCCAGCTGAGAACCCGCAGGCCATCAAGCTGACGCCGCTCCTGCCCAAGGCGCTCCTATCTCACCGTCTACGGCTATCGGCGCGCCCCTTCCTGCTCGATCCGGCGCTCGACGGATCGAGCGCAGCAAGCTCAACGCACTGTCGTCATCGACATCAAGGGCGACCGCGGCCTCGATCCCCTACCCCAGCGCACTGCCGCCCTGGCGAGATCAGGGCGCAGAAGCCGCGCACCATTCCCGACCCCAAGGCGCTGGTGAGCGGGCTGAAAGCCAAGAATCTCTACCTGATCGCGCGCATCGTCACCTCAAGCGACATGCCCTGCTGGCCACCGCCCACCCGGAGTGGGCCGTTCACTGGCCCGGGCGGCGCCCTGTGGAAGTGACCGCGAGGGACTGGCCGCTGGATCGATCCCTCCAGAAGGCTGCAGCCTGGGACTACCCGATCAGCGTGGCTTGAGTGACGCCGCCGCGGCTCGACGAAGTCCAGTTCGATCACATCCGTTTCCCTGATGCCGGCGGCGTGGGCTAGCTCGGAGGCCTCGACCGAAACATCGCGCGTGGCGGCGATCACCGGCTTCCTGCGCGAGGCCAAGCGGCGGCTGCGTGCCCTACAACGCGTTCCTGGCGATGGATCCCTTCTCGGCTATGTCTGCTGGAACGAGAACGACACCGGCATCGGGCCAGAGAATCGAGGACCTGGCGGCGGTGGCGGACGTCATCTCGCCCATGCTCTATCCGTCGGGCTTCCAGTTCGGCATTCCCGGCTACCGCAATCCGGTCCAGAACCCGTACGAAATCGTCTACAAGTCGCTGGGAAGAGTGCAAACGCCGGACGGCCAGCTTGCCGGCGCGCTACCAGGCCCTGGCTGCAGGCATTTACCGACTATGCCTTCGGCGGAAAGGTCTTCGGCGCCGAGGAGATCGGCAAGCAGACCAAGGCATCGCGCGATGCCGGCACGGACGGATGGATGCTGTGGAACCCACGCAATGTCTACACGACCAATGACATCAAGCCCGACCCGCCCGACGCCAAGGTCCAGGCCACCGACAAGGCACACGACGTCAAGGCCACCGACGCCAAGCCAACCGACGCCAAGTCTCCGACGACGCGCTGCAGGTGCTGCGCCTCCTCCGTCGGCCTGATCTGCCAGGCCGTCGTCGCCTGCGCGACGGCGACCACCCCCGCTTCCGCCGCCCCGCCAGGCAACCCATCTGCCGCGTCGTCAGGGCAGACGGCGGAGGCGATCGGCGCCATCATGCGCGAGGAGATCGCGGCCGGTCACCTGATCGGCGGCGTGGTCGCTTGGGCATCGGCGACCGCATCGTGGTGCGCCAGGCCTACGGCGATCGCTCGGTAACGCCCAGCGTCAGCCGGCCACGCTCGACACCATCTACGACGCCGCCTCGCTCACCAAGGTGATGGCGACGGCTGTCGCCATCGAACAGCTCGTCGAGCGCGGGCAGATCGACCTCGACCGGCCGGCCGCCACCTACTGGCCGGCCTTCGCGGCCAACGGCAAGGGCGACATCACCGTCCGCCAGCTCATGACCCATTATGCCGCCGGCCTGCCGGCCGGTATCCCGACGCGCGGATGGTCGGACTATCAGGGCGCGCTCGACACCGTCGTCGCGCTCAAGCCGCTGGCGCCGGCGGGCACGCGCTTCAACTACAGCGACGTCGATTTCATCGTGCTGGGCGAGATCGTGCGGCGCGTGTCGGGCCAGCCGCTCGACGTCTACAGCGCCCAGCACATCTTCCAGCCGCTCGGCATGCGCGACACCACCTTCCTGCCGCCCGCTTCACTGAAGGACCGCATTGCCCCGGCCGACCTCCAGGGCAGCGAGCTGCGCTGGGGCGACGTCCACGATCCGCTCGCTCTATCGCATGGGCGGCGTCGCCGGCCAGGCCGGCGTGTTCACCACCGCCGACGACCTCACCAAGTTCGCGCAGATGATGCTGGGCGGCGGCGAGGGCGTGCTGAAGCCGGCTTCCATCGCGGCGATGACGACGCCGCAGAGCCCCGCCGGCGGGGCTCGCCCTGCGCGGTCTGGGCTGGGACATCGATCTGCCCTACGCCGTGTGGTTCGCGCCCTCCTTCTCGACGCGCTCCTACGGCCACACCGGCTATACCGGCACGGCGATCTGGATCGATCCCGAGACCAAAACCTTCCTGATCGTGCTCACCAACCGGCTGCATCCCGGCGGCAAGGGCGACATCCTGCCGATGCTGCGGCGGATCGCCGAGGTTGCGGGGCCGGCGTCGCGCGGCCAGCAGGCTCACGTGCTGTCGGGCATCGACGTGCTCGAAGCCTATGGCTTTCGCGAGCTGGCGGGACGCCGGGTCGGGCTCATAACCAACCGCTCGGCGCGCGATCTCGGCGGGACGGCGGACGGTCGGCGATGCTGCACCAGGCGCCCGGTCCCGCTTGTGGCGCTGTTCAGCCCCGAACACGGTCTCGACGCGTCGGCCGAGGGCAAGATCGCCTCGAGCAGCGATCCCGCGACCGGCCTGCCGATCCACAGCCTGTACGGCAGCACGATGCGGCCCACGGCCAGCCATGCTGGCCGGCCTCGATGCGCTGGTCTTCGACATGCAGGACGTCGGCACGCGCTACTACACCTATCCCACGACCATGGCCTACGCGATGGAGGCCGCGGCGCAGAACCAGCTCGATTTCTTCGTGCTCGACCGGCCTGACCCGATCACCGCCAACACGGTGCAGGGCCCGGTGCTCGATGCCGACCTCACCTCGTTCATCACCTACATGCCGCTGCCGGTGCGCTACGGCATGACGATCGGCGAGCTGGCGCGCGCTGTTCAATGCCGAGAAGAATCTCGGCGCCAAGCTGCATGTCGTCACCATGCGCCGCTACCAGCGCTCGATGTGGTTCGACCAGACCGGCTTTGCCTGGGTGGCGCCCTCGCCCAACCTGCGCAAGCTCGAGCAGGCCGTGCTCTATCCCGGCGTCGGCATGGCCGAGGCCGCCAACATCAGCGTCGGCCGCGGCACCGACTCGCCCTTCGAGCTGGTGGGCGCGCCATGGATCGACGGCAAGAGCACTAGCCGACCAGTTGAACGCCCGCCGGCATTCCGGGCGTGCGCATCGAGCCCGCGACCTTCACGCCCAGCCAATGGGTCTATCCCGGCCAGAGCTGTGGCGGCATCCGCATCACCCTCACCGACCGCAACCGCTTCGACTCGCCCGCTGTTCGGCATCGAGCTGATCTCGGCGCTCTATCGCCTGTATGGCGACCGCTTCCAGATCGACCGGACGGTCAGCATGATCGGCTCGCGGGCCTCGCTCGACGGCGATCAAGGCGCAGACCGACCCGCGCGACATCGCCCGGCTCCTGGACGCCCGGCCTCGACGACTTCCGCGTGCGGCGGAGAAGTATCTGCTGTATTGACCGCGGCGCGGATTGAGGCATCGTCGTCTCAATGAGCAAAGCAGCTTTCACGTCGCCATCGCGGGCGCCGGCATGGGCGGGCTGGCCGCGGCCGCGGCGCTGCGCAAGAGCGGCATCGACGTCACGGTCTACGAGCAGGCCGCGGCAGTTCACGCGGCTGGGCGCGGGCATCCAGATCGGCTGCAACGCCATGCACGTGCTGCGCGGGCTGGGGCTCGAAGCGCGGCTGCGCGCCGAGACCTTCTATCCGCGCTCGTGGAACAACCGCGACTGGCAGACCGGCGAGGTGCTGTTCGACATGCGTGTTCGGCCCCGAGGCCGAGGCGAAATACGGCGCGCCCTATCTGCTGGCCCATCGCGGCGACCTGCACGCGGCGCTGGCGAGCGCCGTGCCGCACGGATTGCATCCGGCTCGACCACCGGCTGGCCGGCATCGAGCAGACGGCGACGGCGGCGTGCGGCTCGCGCTTCGCCAACGGCCACGACGGCCGAGGCCGACGCCGTGATCGGCGCCGACGGCGTCAACTCGGTCGTGCGCGGCGACGCTGTTCGGCGACGACGAGCCGCGCTTCACCGGGCGCATCGCCTATCGCACGGTCTATCCGGCGCGCGCTGCTCGGACGGCTTCGACATCGGCGACTGCACCAAATGGTGGGGCGAGGACCGCCACATCGTCATGTATCCGGTGAAGCCCGACCGCTCGCGAAGTCTACTTCGTCACCAGCCAGCCCGAGCCCGGCTTCGGCCTCGAATCGTGGTCGGCAACGGGCGACGTCAAGGTGCTGCGCGCGGCGTTCGAGGGCTTCCATCCCGACGTGCAGCGCGTGCTCGCCGCCTGCCCCGAGGTCCACAAGCGGCCGCTGGTCGATCGCGAGCCGCTCGAGCGCTGGGTCGAGGGCAACGTGGCGCTGCTGGGCGACGCCTGCCATCCGATGACGCCCTACATGGCGCAGGGCGCGGCGATGGCGATCGAGGATGCGGCGATCCTGTCGCGCTGCCTCGGCGGACGCGGATCGCGACGGCGTCGCCGCACGCGCTCGCGACGCTACGAGGCGACGCGCAAGGAACGGACGGCGCGGGTGCAGCTCACCTCGCGCCAGAACAGTCTGGGGCAAGGGCGTGACGGACACCGACTGGGTCTACGGCTACAACGCCTGGACGGCGCTCCTCGCCGGAGATCGGCCGGCGCTGCGCGAGAAGACCGGCCGGCGGCTGGCCCTAGGGAGCGTAGCCGGCGGAAGTCTGATGCGGACCGGCGCGCGTTCGAACCAGGCGGCGCGTAGCCCGGGAAATTCCTTGAAGGGGAAGGGCGAATAGGTCGTGTCAGCGCATCCGCCGGCAACGCCCTGCAAGCGCCGCAAGGACGAACCATACAAGCCATCTCAAGTTGGCCTCCACCATGGGACGCAAATCAACCGGGTTTCCGCCGTTCCCGTCAAGCATCGATCGCGGGCGCTGCGAAATTCGATTCCACACGTGCGCGTTCCTTCCGCCTGTATGCAAGATCCGCGCCAACGAAAAAGCAGTGGAGGCATTTCCAAGATGAAAAGACTGATCCTGCCGCGCCGTCGCGCGCTTGCGCTCTCGGGCGGCATGTTGATGGCGGTGCGCTGGCCGCGCCGATGCTGGCATCCGGCGATCGCCCGCTGCGGCCGACGACTGGCCGACCAAGCCGGTGCGCTACATCAACGTCTTTCCGCCCGGCGGGCCGACCGACACGCTGTCGCGCATCGTCTGCCACGAGCTGCGCGGAGCTCACCGGCCAGCAATTCATCGTCGAGAACAAGAGCGGGTCGGGCGGCAATGTCGGCACCGACGCCATCGCCAAGGCGGCGCCCGACGGCTACACGATCGGCCTCTACACCATCGCCGCGCACGTCGATCGCGCCGACGCTCTACGCCAAGCTGCCGTTCGACGTCGGCCAAGGATTTCGCACCGGCATCGCCATGCTGTGGTCGGTGCCCAACATGCTCGATGACGCGGCTCGACCTGCCGGCCGAAGACGGTGCCCGAGCTGATCGCGCTGGCAAAGGCCAATCCCGGCGAAATATTCCTTCGCCTCCTCGGGCGCCGGCACCAGCCCGCAGATCAGCGGCGAAGCTCTTCAAGCAGCTCGCCAAGGTCAACCTCCTGCACGTGCCCTACAAGGGCAGCGCGCCCGCCTACCAGGACCTTCTGGCGGGCCAGGTCGACATGATGTTCGACAACATCCCGGGCCCGCTCGGACTGATGCGCGGCGGCAAGGTGCGCGGCCTCGCCGTGACCTCGAAGAAGCGTCATCCCGCCGTCGCCCGACATGCCGACGATGGCGGAGTTCCTGCCCGGCTTCGAGATCACCTCGTGGGGCGGCATCTGCGCGCCGGCCGCCGTGCCGCCCGGCGATGGTCGAGAAGTGCTCGGCGCTGGCCAGGAAGGCGCTCGACAGCGCCGCCGCGAAGAAGGCCTTCGAGCAACAGGGCGCCACGGCGATCTGGATGAGCCCCGCCGACACCGCGGCCTACCGCGCCGCGGAGCGAGAAGCGGCTCGCGCCCGTCATCAAGGCGTCGGGCGCGAAGGTCGAGTTGGACGGACAGCCAATTTCACCCGGTGCGCAATCTTCGGCTGCCAACGCCCCGCGCGGCGCGATTGACACTGCCAAGCGGCGCGACGGTGCGAAGCTTGGCGCGTCTTGGAGAGGTAGAGGGGAACGGGCCGTGTGTCGACATGGGGAATGTTCGCCCTCGCCGTAAAGCGTGGGGAATCTTCTCCTCGCAGACAGTCGTCTTGCCGGACAGCCGGTCTCTGGCAGACAGCGCATCGAAACTGCGCCGGGCCGCGGAGCCGACATCGTCGAGCTGGACGCCGAAGTCGAGCACCCTGCGCCGGGCTACCTGGACCCAGTGCGACCTCGGGCGGACTCTATGCCCGGCTGTGCGATCGTCTCGACGGCTGGCGCGCGATCCAGGTCGGAGTTCTGGTACGACCTCGCTGACGCCGCCGCAGAGGCGCCGGACCGGCGGCCGGTCAGCAGCCGCGCCGGCGGCGTCCTTGCCTGCCACGCGAGCGGTGGGCCGCGCCTGCGCCACCGCGGGCGACCCCAGCATGTGCAGCCAGCGCCAGCGCGGCAGCACCGGCAATGTGCCCCGACGCGCCGGATCCGAGACCCGCAGCGGCCCGCGCCGCGCTCTTGGCTCTACCCGACCTCGATCGAGGCGGAGTGGCGCCCCGCCCCTGCCAGCCAGATCACCGGTCCTGCTGCTCGCCGGCAAGCTCCCATCGGGTGGCGGCCGAGTGCGCCGACACGCTGGCCAACCTGGCGACGTCGCTCCGGACATCCAGGGCGACAGCCTGCGGGCGGCCAGGCTGCGACGCGGGGTGATGCTCGACCAGATCCGTAAGGCCTCCTGCCCGCAGTTCCTCGCCGCGCCTGGAAGCTGCGCCGGCTCGGCGCCAATGCCGAGTCCAATCCCGATGCCGCTTCTGGCCCGGCCCTGAAGCGGCCTCAGCGCCGGCGGGCCGGGCCGCGGAGCCGCTGGCGCCGCGCCCGCCCAGACGGCGTACCGCGACGCCCGGATTCCAGCGCGCATGTGCACCCAGGCCAAGGCCAATCGCGACATCTGCGAGCAGCGCCAGCGCGACGTGGGCCCGGTTGGCGCGAACACGCACGGCCGCAGCGGACAGGCCGGCGCTTTCGGCGACTGCGCCGCGCTCTACGGCGCGGTCGCCAACATGCGCACGGCATCGAAGCGCGCGCGGCCGCCCCGCCGCCGGCCGACTAACCGGCCCCTCAAAGCCTGCCAGTGCAGAAGGTGTCCGCCACTGCCGGCGCCGCCGGCGAAGCCTGCCGACGCGACCGACCGCATCGGCGCGCCGCCGCCGCTGCGGCGTGCAGCCCGACCCCGCCGCGCCGGCTGCGCAGCGGCTCGTCTCCAGCTACGTCGCCGCGCGCAGGCCAACGACGGCCCGACGGCGCTCGCCGGCTGGCAATCGCGCTGAAGCAGGCCGGCGGCTTTGCGGCGCGCTGGCCGGCGGTCGATCGCGCGCCGCCGCCTCAGCCCCAGTCCACATCACGCCGGCCCCGACCCAGCGCTTCGCCACGCGCGGCGCCACGCCCCTTGCCGGACGCCACTGATGAAGGCTCAGCGACGACTCGCCCGGAGGCTTGCGCGGCGCGGGTGCGCCCGTACTCAAGGCGCCGGTGCACCCTCGCCCGGAGGCGGTCGCCGCGCGCAATGAGGCCAACGCCATCGGCGTCGGCGCTCGAGCTCGGGGCGGCGATGGCGGGCGGGCTCGCCTCCGGCATGCCGGCCGGTGCGCCGGGCTCTGTCGGTGGTGCAGCCGGCAAAGGGCACCAACATGAACAGCATCGGCAACAAGCCCGGCGCACGGCGCTTTCGACCATGGCTTGCGGGCGCCCTGCGCGGCCTGCCGCCGCAGGCCCCGTCCGGCACATTTCCACCGGCACCACGCGCCGACACCTTCCCCGGGTGACGCATGATCCGGGAAGCTCATGGCTGGCCCTGGCGGGTCCTCGTCGTGCGCGTCGAGGCGTGCATCCGGCCACGCCGCCGCCGACCCGCTAGCGCCGATGTGCCTTCGATGGCGGCGCCTGTGGCCCAGAACTCGGCCTCGGCGCCGGCCAGCGCGCCGGCCACATAATGATGCCGCCGCCCGTCGGCATCATCGCTCAGCGAGAACGTCGAGACTCCATCTCGGCTACATCAAGAACGCCGGCGAATATCGGGATAGCGCCGTGCCGGCGCCCACTGAAGAACCATGGTGGCCCGCGCCGATGCCGATCCAGACCTACTTCGCGGGCCAGGTGCTGGCGATGCTGAAGGCCCGCTTCCCCTCGGCCATCGGTCATCCGGTTCGAACTTCCGCCGAGGCGGCGTCGAGCGGCAAAGAAGTCGGTGGCGCCGATCGACCTCCGCTCCAAGACGATGGGGCCCTACGGCGACCGCATCGACCGCGATCGACGTCGACGCCTACTTCCTTCAACGCGCGGATGGGATCCGGTGGTCGCTGGCTTGAGTCGTAGCCACGGCGAACACAGAGGCGCTCATTTCGCCGCCCGGCCGGCGGCGGGCGTCCAAGGAAATCGATCGACGCGGCGCTACGGGAAGCTCGACGGCAAGATCCGGCGCGCTGGTGCATCCGCACTGACCGGCGACCTCGCTTTACAGCCTCGGCAGGACGTCGACATGGTTCGATCGACTGCGATCCCGGAGTTCTGGCCGCTTGCACGGCGGCGAAACCGGGCCGGCGTTTCGACGATCGTCACCTCCAGGCGTCGGCCACGATGCCCCTGAGGAAATGGCCGCCGCGGGTGGTGCCGTCGCTCAAGCCCAGGACGCGTGCATATGCAGGCTGGCTTGCCGTCGTCGCCGGTGGCGATGTCGCCCAGGTAGCGCCCAAGCCCTCGCACTGGCTGCCGATTTCGATCGGCTTCAAGTCCTTTGGCGAGATCGAACCAGCCGACCGTGGCGCGTTCGAAGGCGCCGAGCGCCGTCAGCGACGCGCCGGCGAGGTTGGACCGTGCGGCGAAGTCGGCGATGGCGGCGAAAGCTCTCCTCGCCTGCATCGAGGACGAGGACAAGGTCCGTTCTCCGGCGTTTTCCCAGACGAGCTTGGACGGCATGACCGACTCCTACTTGCGGGTGCTCGAGCCGCAAGGTACGGCCGCATGCATAGGCAATAACCAGCCCCTGGCGAACCCGCTTGCAGTGCCGTTCTCTGCCCTCTTTTGGGGCACCCGCCTGAACGTTGCGGTTACACGCAACGCAAGCGGAAGCGTGAGGCTCAGGGTGACGTCGTCGATCGGCGAGGTCCTCCAGCACCTGTGTAGGACTGCCCCCGGCAACTGCGTTCCATGAACGGTTTCGCCACGTTCTCGGCGCGGCTGCGTTCGGCCTCGGGATCGGGATTGAGGACAATGGTTGCGCGCACGACGAGCATGCTAAACTCGCCTTCAGCATCGGCCGGCGCGACACGCACCTCGAAGCGCTGGCCGTCCACCTCGACATATTCGGCACCCGGTGAGCCTTCGAGCGTTCCCTTGTCGTGGCAGGCCGTGAGCATGAGTACGGCCAGCACTGACGAAGGTTGGCAGAGTTTTTCGTCTGAACCACAGCGTGATCTCCCATGGACAGCTCACCGAGGCGCGCCGGGCAAAGCATAGACGGTTTGTGCGATAATGGCTGCATGACGCTCAAGAAGTCTGATCGCCGGCGCCACCGGCCTGGTCGGCTACGCCGCCATGAAGCATTTCGCCGACGAGCCAGGCTGCGAGGTGATCGCCGTCGTCGCGCCGCCAGCCCGACGACACCTTCGGCGCGCGCTGGTTGCCGCTCGATCTCGCCGACGCAGCGGCCTGCGCCACGCTGGCGCCGCGAGTTCGCCAGGCGTGACCCACCTCGTCTACGCCGCGCTCTACGAGCGGCCGGGCCTGGTCGCGGGCTGGCGCGAGGACGAGCAGATCCGCACCAACGAGGCGATGCTGCAGAACTCTGTTCGGCGCCGCTCGAGCACGGCCGCGCCGCGGGCTCAGCCACGTGGCGCTGCTGCAGGGCACCAAGGCCTACGGCGTGCATGTCCGCCCGCTCACGGTGCCGGCGCGCGAGAACCGCTCGGAGATGCACGAGCAGCCGAATTTCTACTGGAACCAGGAGCGCTTATCTGCGCGCAGCTGCAAGCAGGGCAAGGCCTGGCGCTGGTCGATCCTGCGGCCGGTGCTGATCGTGGGCGATCTCGGTCGGCAGCGCGATGAACGTGATCCCGCGCGCTCGGCGTCTATGCCGCGATGATGCGGCGCGCCGGCAAGACCGGCGCTCGACTATCCCGGCGGCGTCGGCCGCGTGGCGCAGGCGGTCGATGCCGATCTGCTGGCGCGCGCCATCGCCTGGTCGGGCGAGGTCGGCGACGGCGGCGCAACGAGATCTTCAACGTCACCAACGGCGACGTGTTCATGTGGCCCAACGTGTGGCCGGCCATCGCCGATGCGCTGGGCTTCGCAGCCGGGCGAGCACGTGCCGCTGGCGCTCGACAGGGAGATCCGCCCGCGCGAGGCCGAGTGGGCCGAGATTCGCGCGCGGCACGGGCTCGGCGTCGGGCACGCTCAAGGAGTTCGTCGGGCTGTCGTTCGAGTACGCCGACTACACGATGGGCTACGGCCGCAACCAGCCCGGGCCGCCGGCGCTGGTCTCGACCATCAAGCTGATGCAGAGCGGGCTTCCACGAGGTCATGGATACCGAGGCGATGTTCAGCGAAGTGCGTTCGCCGAAATGCAGGCGAAGAGGCCGCTGCCGCCGCGCTAGGGCAACGTCAGGCTACGCGCGTCGAGGCCTCGTTTGGACCGCGAGCAACGGAGAACAGGTTTGCCAGCCGCTATTGACATCCCCGCGCGTACAACCCGCCTTGGGCCGCGGGCGGAAGAAGGCTTGGGGCTTCTTCAACAGCAGCGCTGCTACCAGGGCTGCGATCATGGTGGACGCCCATCAGCAAGAAAGTGTCGCCGAAGGCCATGGTGTAGGCCTGATGAGTGGATGCGGTGGCCGATGGCGGCCACGGCCTTGTGCCGGGCGACCGCCGGATCTGTGACGCCGTGGTCTCCGGGAAATGGCGCGCCAGCTGGTCGATGTGCCGGCGCGTCATCGTCGAACGGCGAGACCGATGGGCTCAGCGTGTTGAAATGATACTGCGCGTGGTCAGGAAGGTCTGCAGCACGGCGATGCCGATGGCGCCACCCAGGTTGCGCGCATGACGTTGATCAGCGCCGAGGCCGAGCCCTTGTCCTCGGGCGCGATACCGGCGACGAGAGCGCCGTGAGCGGCGTCAGCACCAGCGCCTGGCCCACCGCGCGCACGATATTGGGCAGAAGCAACTGGTCGGCCGCGACGTCGAGGCTGATGGTGACGTTCATGAAGTTGCTCAAGGCGAACAGGCCGAAGCCCGCGGCGATCAGCCAGCGTGCGTCGACCATCCTCATCAGCCGCGGCATCAGCGGGATCACCGGGAGCTGCGGCAGGCCGGTCGAGCCAGCACCATGCCGATCTGCTGGGCGTTATAGTCCTGCACCTGCCCGAGGTAGACCGGCAGGATGAACACCGTGCCGTAGACCGCGAAGCCCAGCAGGAATGTCGACAGCGCGCCGGCGGTGAAATTGCGCCGCAGGAACAGCCTGAGGTTCAGAGCGGATGGGCCGTCGTGAGCTCGATCCAGACGAACAGGCCGAGCGAGACCGCTGCGACGATGGCCAGCCGGGTGATCAGGGGGCGAGCCGAACCAGTCCTCCCTTGTTGCCCTCCTCCAGCACGACTCTGCAGCGCGCCCAAGCCCAGCGCCATGGTGGCGATACCGGCCCAGTCGCCTTGACGCAGCAATCCCAGCTGCATTGGCTTGCGCTCCAGCGACAGCCACAGCATGAGCAACATCACCGCGCCCGGCACCAGGTTGACATAGAAGATGGTCTGCCAGCCCCAGGTCTCGGTGAGCCAGCCGCCGATCGTCGGGCCGATCGCCGGGCGCCACGGTGGCGGCCAGCGCGAACATGGCCGTTCCGACCGGCTGCCTGGACCGGTGGCAGCAGCGTGATGATCATGGTAGAAGGACATCGGGATCAGCACGCCGCCGCAGGAACCCTGCAGGGCGCGCAAGACGATCATCTGCATCGAGATTGCGCGCATAGGCGCGAGCAGCGACGGAAAAGACCAGGAACAGCACCACGTTCGTGATCAGGTAGCGGGCGCGTCGAGAAGACCTGCGAGAGCCAGCCGGTGAGCGGGATGGCGACGATCTCGGCCGCAGGTAGGCGGTCGGGCATCAGCCGCCCTCGTCGATGCCGCGCCGATGGCGCCCTGGATGTCGCCCAGCGAGGCGTTGACGATCTGCACGTTGATGATCGCCATGAAGGTGCCGATCGTCGAGCCGACGACGGCGATCCAGCTTCTCAGACGGCACGGCGGGGTCATGGCCGCACGCCGGCCGTCAACGCTCACGCCTGGTGTCGACGGTCGCCTCGACCGACATGCTCGAGGCCGCAGGCGGCCGGCGAGCGCCTTGTCGTCGAGCACGATCTTCACCGGCACGCGCTGCACGATCTTGGTGAAGTTGCCGGTGGCGTTGTCGGCCGGCAGCAGCGCGAATTCGAGCCCGCTCGCCGGCGACGACGCTGTCGACATGGCCCCTGAGCGTGACGCCGGGAAAGAGATCGACCTCGATCTCGACCGGCTGGCCCGGCGCGCACGTGGGTGAGCTGGGTCTCCTTGTAGTTGGCCACGACGTAGACGGCGTGCGAGCGGCACCACCGCCATCAGCGGCGTGCCGGCCTGGTCACATTGCTGGCCGACGCGCAGCGAGCGGGCGCCGACCACGCCCGGCCGGCGGCGGCGATCGACGTATAGGAGACGTTGAGAGCTCGGCCTGGTGCAGGGCCGCCAGGCTGCGATCGCGCTGGGCCTGCGCCTTGGCGCGCTCGGAGGCGAGAATGTCGAGCTTGCGCTGGGCCATCAAGAGGCCGGCGCGGCTCTTCTGGAGTTGCGCGGTCTTTCTGGCGCAGGGCGGCCTCCGCCTTCTCGGCGCGCTGCACGGTGCCGTAAGCCGCTCTTCTTCAGGTTGTCCGTAGCGGACGTTGTCGGCTTCGGCGTAGGACAGCGAGGCGCTTGCCGACGGCGATCTCGGCCTTCTCCTGGTCGATCGCCGACTGCTGCTGGGCGATCTGGGCGTCGAGGTTGCCGAGCTCGGCGTCGTCGCTCGCGACATCGGCCTGGGCCTGGGCGAGCGCGACCTTGAAGTCACGATCGTCGACGCGCGCGCACAACGTGGCCCGCCGTCACGGGCTCGTTGTCCTGGACCGGGACCTCGGTGATGTGGCCGGTGATCTTGGGCGAGAACGACCGTGTAGTCGGCACGGATATAGGCGTTGGTGGTCGATTGCAGGAAGCGGCCGACCTTCCAGTAGTCGTGGCCGGCGTCGGCGGCCACGGCGAAGCCAGCCACCAGGGCAAGGCCCAGGGCGGTGCGCTTCAGAACTTTCCGCGACGGCGCATGCACCAAGCCGCCGGGACTCAGCCCGACGGCGAGGTAGGACAGGAAGGACATGCTGCGCTCCCCCGATAATGCGCGCTAGGATGCGCCCGCCCCTCGCCGTTTGGTAATTCGAGATTTGATACAATTATGTTTAGCTGACTATGCAATTTCGGTCACGAGCGCTTCAGCCGGCAGCGCCGCGCGAGATGAGACGCCGCAAGGGCAAAAAAGGAGCCCGGAGCCGTACGATCCGAAGATCGCGCGGTCCGGGCCGCTTGGACGCCCCCTCAATTCCCCTGAAGCGCGTTATCTCAAGTCTGGCGGAAATCTCTTTCAGGCTGGTCTCCGTCTTGCTGGCCAGATCGTTGATCTGCGCATTGCGCTCGACCCACTGCCTGGCCTCCGGCGGCACCTCGTAACCCAGGATTGAATCGGGAAGCTTGAACTGCAGGCTGCCTGTTGCGGCGAGATACGCCACGCCTAGAAAACCCAGCTTGAACAGCCATCCGAGCAGAAAACGCATCGACACCCCGTTTGCCAGGCCGATGATAGTTTCACAGGGTCGGACAAGACCAGCGTCGGATCGTATCAATTGTTGTGCGTCGGGTGGGCGCGCCCGGCAAAGCTCGCCGCACATGGTCGGCGAGGTCGCGCGCGGCGGGGCTGAGGCCCGGCGGGGCATAGAGGTTGATGCGGAACTCGGGCAGCGCCGGCAGGCGGGCCTCGCGACCTGCCCTCGAGGATCTCGAAGCGCTCGGGCACCGAGGAGCGCAGCAGCGGCGCCACGGCGAGCCCGGCCTCGATCGCGGCATAGACCGGCTCCAGTGCGGCTCACCTCGCAGACCGCGCGCCAGTCGCGCCGCGCCTTGCCCAGCGCCTCGACCGCGACGGGCCGGAACACGCAGGTCGGCGCGCCCAGCGACGACCGGCAGCGGATCCTTCAGATGCGCATCGCCGCCCGGCACGCCGACCCAGACCAGCCGGTCGGTGCGCAGCGTCTCGCCGTGGCGGCCGCACTCGGTCTCGGTGGTGAGCGCGAGATCGACGCCGCCCGACCTGCAGCTGCTCGCGCACGACTTTCGAATCCTCGCAGACCAGGCTGACCCGCACGCGCGGCTGCGCCTTGGCGAAGCGGCGCAGGATGGGCGGCACGAAGCTGCGCGATGATGTCGTAGGGCACGCCGAGGCGGACCTCGCCTTCGAACGACGGCGTGCGCATCGACGACCAGACTTCGTCGTTCAGCGCCAGCAGCCGGCGCGCCTGGGCCGAGCAGCCGCTCGCCGGCCGGCGCCAGCACCAGCCGCCGGCCCGCGCGCTCGAACAGCCGGCAGTCGAGCGCCTCCTCCAGCCGCTTGATCTGCTGGCTGGCGGCGGCCTGGCTGACGCCCAGCGCCGCGGCGGCGCGCGTGACGCCGCCCGCTCTCGACGACGGCGAGGAAGGCGCGCAGCAGGGCGATATCGAGGTCTTTGCGCATGCGGCCAATCATAACGGATAGTGAACGATCATATCAAAAACATTCGTTTTTCTTATTTACCGATCGACGCTAGCGTCATCGCCGCGGCATGACAGCAAGAATCTCCGGCCTTTGGCTGCCGCTGGTGACGCCGTTCAGGGACGGCGCCGTCGATTTCGCAAGCTACGAACGGCTGATCGACCACTACATCGCCGGCGGCGTCGACGGGCTGTTCCCGCTCGGCACGACGGGCGAATCGCCGGCGCTCGACGACGACGAGATCGACGAGCTGGTCGAGCGCACCGTGGCGCGGTCGCCGGCCGCGTGCCGGTGTTCGTGGGCGTGGGCGGCAACGCCACGCACAAGGTCGAGAAGACGCTGCGGCGGCTCGAGCGCTTCGCCTTCGAGGGCATCGTCTCGGTCTGCCCCTACTACAACCGGCCGAGCCAGGACGGACTGATCGCGCACTTCCGCGCCATCGCCGCGGCGACCGACCGCGACGTGCTGATCTACAACATCCCCTATCGCACCGGCGGTGAACCTCTCGAACGACTCGCTGCTCGAGCTCGCCGAGGTGCCGAACATCGTCGGCGTGAAGGACAGTTCGGGCAGCATCGCGCAGTCGCTCGAGCTGCTGGCGCGCAAGCCGGCGGACTTCTCCGTGCTGACCGGCGAGGACGCGCTCTTCTTCACCATGATGGCCAACGGCGCCGACGGCGGCATCCTGGCGGCGAGCCATCTCATGACCGAGCAGGCTTCGTCGAGGTCGGCCGGCGCTTCGCGGCCAACGACGTCGCCGGCGCGCGCGCCGCCTGGGCGCCGCTCGCGTCCTTCGTGCCGCTGCTGTTCGCCGAGGCCAATCCGATGCCGATCAAGTACCTGCTGTGGCGGCAGGGCCTGATCGCCTCGCCCGAATGCCGCCTGCCGCTGACGCAGCATCTCCGACGCGCTCGCCCGTCGTCTCGACGCCGCGACGGCCGAGCGGCTGGCAGGCTTAGCGCGCGCGCCCTCAGCAGATCGCGGATCTCGGTCAGCAGCTCCTGCTCCTTGGTCGGCGGCGCGGGCGGCGGCGGGGCGGCCTGTTCCTGCGCGAACAGGCGGTTCATGCCCTTGATCACCAGGAACAGGATCCAGGCGATGATCAGGAAGTTGACCGTGACGGTGATGAAGCTGCCGTAGCCCAGGGTGGCGCCGGCCTTCTTGGCGGCATCGTAGGTCGGCGCCTGGCTCGCCGCGGGCGTCAGCCCGATGAAGTAGTTGGTGAAGTCGAGCCCGCCGAAGATGCGGCCGATGATCGGCATCATGATGTCGTTGACCATCAGATCGATGATCTTGCCGAAGGCGGCGCCGATGATGACGCCGATGGCGAGATCGACGACGCTGCCGCGCATCGCGAATTTCTTGAACTCCTGGAGCATCTTCCCCTCCATGGTTGTCAGGACACGCGCAGCCAGACCAGCAAAGCAGAAACCGTGACCACCGAGAAGGCCGTGGAAAGCAGAACTGAGGCCGTGTTCTGCTCGACCGAGATGTCGAACTGCTTGGCCAGCACGAAGGCGTTGGCGGCCGTCGGCAGCGCCGCCATCAGGAGCGCCACCCGGCCCGCCACCGATCCGAGGTCGATGAACAAGGGCAGGACTCAGCGCCGCCAGCGAGCGGCTGCAGCAGCAGCTTGATCAGGGTGGCGAGGCCGGCTTCGGCGAGCGCCGCTCTTGATCGACTTGTCCGACAGGAACAGCCCGATGGCGAACAGCGCGCAGGGTGCGGCAGCGGCGCCCATGAGGTCGAGCCACTTCTCGACCGGCGTGCGGTAGCGGCAGGCCGACGCCGCGAGGCCAGCGATGCCGAGCGCGATCGACATCGGCAGGGGTTGCGCGCCACGTTGAAAGCGGCGCCGCAGGAAGGTTTCAGCGGCCCGTGACCGGCCGCGACCTCGAGCTCGATCAGCATGACGCCGAACACCATGGACGACGATCGAGGTCACGATGACCGCCAGCATGGCGGGCGGCAGGCCGGCCTCGCCGAAGGCGGCGCAGGCAGAGCGGCACGCCCATGTAGCCGACATTGCCCCAGGAGGCGGCGATGCCCTGCAGGCTCATGGCCGCGAGGCCGCCTTTGCAGGTCCCGCGAGACCAGCCGGGTCGACGGCCATGCCGACGGCGAAGGTCGCGACCACGAGCCGCGCCGAAGCCCAGCATCAGGGCCGGGTCGAGCACGGCGGCGACCGGGTGCGCGCCAGGGTGCCGAAGAACAGCACCGGCAGGGCGAAGATAGCTGCACGAAGGCGTTGCAGCGCCGTGGTCGCCTCGCCGCCCAGGATGCGCCAGCGGCCGGCCAGAGTAGCCCGCCAGGATGACCGCCGAAGATCGGCAAGGCGACGTTGAGGATGGCCTGCACGGGCTCTGCGATTTCAGTTGCTGTAAACGATTAAGAATTTGACATAAATGACACAAATACCATAACATTTTGCCGGTATATCGAGGCCGCACCGTCCCCTCATCGCAAGCGGCCCGGGAGAAGTTCCAATGCGTCTTTTGATCGCCAGCATGGCCGCCCTGGCCGCGGCTCGCCTTTGCCGCCCCTCGCTTCGCCCAGACCGAAGAGCCCAGCGCGGCGCCAGCCCCGGTCGCCGACCGCCAAGCCCAAGCCCGGCACGACCGCCTACTGCCAGACGCTGAAAAGCAGCCACGCTCGCGCAGCGCCTGCATGAAGAAGCTCCATGCCCAGGCCACGCCCAAGGCGGCGCCGACCACGACCAGCGAAGAAGACCAAGAAGCCACGACCGCAGCGAGCCAGCCGGCGTCGGCCAGCTCAGCCCGCCGCCGGCCGCGCTCTTCGCCGGCGCCTGCTGCGGCCCCGACCGGCGGCACCGTCGCCGTCCCGCCGCTGCCGCAGAAGACCATCTGATTGCTGCGCTGGTCTCCGCTCTCCCAACCACGGGAGAGCGACGTAGCGCCAATCCGCAGCGCTGATTTCGACCGAGGAACTCGCGCGCCGCATGGGCGCGCCGGCGCTTCGCATCTTCGACTGCACGACCTACCTGCGGCCGCGCCCCGAAGGCGGCTACAACGCCGAAAGCGGGCGCGCCAGCTACGACAAGGGCCACATCCCCGGCGCGGCCTTTCTCGATCTCGGCGGCGAGCTTTCCGACCCGCAGTCCAAGCTCCGCTTCACCCTGCCGCCGCTCGATGCAGCTCACCAAGGCGTTCGCCGCCAAGGGCATCGGCCACGGCACCTTCGTCGTGCTCTACAGCCACGCCACGCCGACCTGGGCGAGCGCGCATCTGGTGGATGCTGCGCGCCGTGGGCTTCGACGATGCGCGCGATCCTCGATGGCGGGCTCGACAAGTGGAAGGCCGAGAACCGTCCGCTCGCGACCGAGGCCACGACCTATCCGCCGGCGACGCTCACCCTGCGCGGACGGCCCGAGATCTTCGTCGACAAGAACGACATCAAGGCCGCGATCGGCAAGACCGACACGCTGACCTTGAATGCGCTCAGCCACGACCAGCACAAGGGCACGGGCGGCGTGGTCTACGGCCGCGCCGGCCGCATCGCGGGCTCGTCCTGCGTGCCGGCGGCCAGCCTGTTCGGGCCGGACAAGACGCTGAAGCCGATCGGCCGAACTGCGCGCCGCCTTCGAGGGCGTGGGCGCCGCGCCGGACAAGCGCGTGCTGGTCTATTGCGGCGGCGGCATCGCCGCCACGCTCGATGCGTTTGTGCTGACCGCCCTGCTCGGCCACAAGAACGTCTCGGTGTATGACAACTCCATGCAGGAATGGTCGAACGATCGCCAGCCTGCCGATGGAAACAGGCTGAGGAGGAACAACGTGGCCGCCTACATGATCGTCGAGGTCGAGACGACCGACGAGGCCCTGATGGCCGAATACCGCAAGCACACGCCCGGGCTGGTCGCCAAGTTCGGCGGCAAGTTCATCGTGCGCGGCGGCAAGACCAGCACGCTCGAAGGCGGCTGGACGCCGTCGCGGGTCGTCGTGCTGGAATTCCCCGACTACGCGGCGGCCGAGCGCGTTCTACGATCTGCCGGACTACAAGCCGGTGCTCGACATGCGGCTCAAGGCCGGCAAGTCGAAAGCCATCATCGTCGACGGCCACAATGGCTGATCGGCGGCTGGGCTGGCCGCCTATCGCGCGGTCGGCACGCTCTACAATGCGCTGATGACGGCCCTGGTGCTGGGCCTCGTCACGCGGCGCGGCGAGGAGATCGGCGCGCGATTACGTGTTCCGCCACTTCCGCCGCCAGCATCTCGAGAAGTTCCTGCCCGGCCTGCAGAAGCTCGGGCTGGCGGACGAGCCCGACGCGCCGGCCTGCGCGCTCTATCACTATCATTCCAACGCGCTGGGCGGCGTGAAGACGGGCTACCTGCGCGAAAGCGACAAGAAGGCGTGGGTGCGCTATCCGCCGCCGCGCTGGATCTGGCGCGGCACGGCGATCGCCGCCGTGCCGCATGCGGTGTCGGCGGCCATGCTGCATGGCTGGCACGGCCACAACGGCGTCTCGCTCAACAATCCCGGCCTGGGCTTCGTCTGCACCGGCATGACGGTCGACGGCATGCCGGGCCTCGAAGGCTACTATTTCGACTACGGCCGGCCGCTCGAAGGAAGAGGAGCGCGTGCGCTTCGCCTACGGCACGGAGGAGATGCCGCGGGTCGACTGGGCCAACCAGCCCCGGCTCGAGACCGCGAACTGGCCCGAGGAGCGCCGCCAGCGCACCTTCCGCGCCTATGCGCTGGAATACCTGCGCACCATGCTGCCGACCTTGCAGGAGCTTTTGGGGCCGGCCGATGCGCAGGCCGAACTCGGCCGCGTGGCGCGCCTGGTCGGGCTGCAGTTCCACGAGGAGACGGCGCGCGACATGGACCTGCCGACCGACGTCGAGCGCGGCGATCCAGCAAGCGCCCGGGACTTCGGCGCGCTGGCTGTCGGCCATCCTCGCGCCGCAAGGCGAGGAGATCGAGACGACGGAGCGCGACGGCGCCGTCATCGGTGATCCAGACCGGCTGGCGCGCCGTGCGCGAGCTCACGCTTGCCGATCCGCTAAAAGCCTTCGATGCCTGGAACGAGCTGTGGCTCGGCGCCGCCGCGGCGCACGACCGGTTCCTCGCGGTTCAGACCACCCGCGTCGCTGGGCGAGCGCGGCTGGTCGATCGCCTGGCGGATCGCGCCCAGGTAACACGCCGGCAGTCTGTGGCCGGCGATGACTCTCGCCGAGCTCGCCGAGCGGCAGCCAGCGTGTCTCCAGATGCTCGTGGCTCAGCACGACGTCGCTGCCGCCCACCAGCCGGCAGGCGAAGGGCAGGATGCGCACGAAGCGGCCGGGCAGCACCTCGAACAGATGCTCGTCGAGCGCGCGCGCCGACCGTCGACGGCAAGCCCCGTCTCCTCGCGCACCTCGCGTTCGAGCGCGGCGCGATGATCCTCGCCCGCGATCGGGCCGCCCGCCCGGCAGGTCCCACTCGCCGCGCTCGTTCAGCAGCAGCAGCACGCGGTCCTGGTGGATCAGGACGCCTTTCACGGAGATCGGCGGTGCGCTCATGCGCCGAAGCAGCATGCGCAAAGAAAAGGGCCGGGGATCGCTCCCCGGCCCTTCCGTAACATCTGAAGACGGCTGGACTTAGAAGTCCATGTCGCCGCCCATGCCGCCGCCCGGCGGCATGCCGGCCGGAGCCTTCTTCTCGGGCTTCTCGGCGACCATGGCTTCGGTCGTCACCAGCAGGCCGGCCACCGAAGCGGCGTCCTGCAGGGCGGTGCGCACGACCTTGACCGGATCGATGATGCCGGCCTTCACCATGTCGACAGTAGTCGCCCTTCTGGGCGTCGAAGCCGTAGTTGGTGTCCTTCTGGTCGAGCATCTTGCCCGCCACCACCGCGCCGTCGAAGCCGGCGTTCTCGGCGATCTGGCGGACCGGCGACTGCAGCGCGCGGCGCACGATCTCGATGCCGACCTTCTGGTCGTCGTTGGCCGAGCGCAGCTTGTCGAGCGCACGGATCGCGTAGAGCAGAGCAGCGCCGCCGCCGGCGACGATGCCCTCTTCGACGGCCGCCTTGGTGGCGTGCATGGCGTCGTCAACGCGGTCCTTCTTCTCCTTGACCTCGATCTCGGTGGCGCCGCCGACCTTGATGATGGCGACACCGCCCGCGAGCTTGGCCAGGCGCTCCTGGAGCTTCTCGCGGTCGTAGTCCGAGGTGGTCTCCTCGATCTGCGCGCGGATCTGGCTGATGCGGCCCTCGAGGTCGGCCTTCTTGCCCGAGCCGTCGACGATCGTGGTGTTCTCCTTCTCGACGATGACCTTCTTGGCCTTGCCGAGCATGTCGAGCGTGACGTTCTCGAGCTTGATGCCGAGGTCCTCGGAGATCAGCTGACCGCCGGTCAGGATCGCCATGTCCTCGAGCATCGCCTTGCGGCGATCGCCGAAGCCCGGCGCCTTGACGGCGGCGATCTTGAGCCCGCCGCGCAGCTTGTTGACGACCAGGGTGGCCAGCGCCTCGCCCTCGACGTCCTCGGCCACGATCAGCAGCGGCTTGCCCGACTGCACGACCGCCTCGAGCACCGGCAGCATCGCCTGCAGGCCCGAGAGCTTCTTCTCGAACAGCAGGATGTACGGGCTGTCGAGCTCGGCGATCATCTTGTCGGCGTTGGTGATGAAGTACGGCGAGAGATAGCCGCGGTCGAACTGCATGCCTTCGACGACATCGAGCTCGGTCTCGAGGCTCTTGGCCTCTTCCACGGTGATGACGCCCTCGTTGCCGACCTTCTTCATCGCCTCGGCGATCATCTTGCCGATCGACTTGTCGCCGTTGGCGGCGATCGCGCCGACCTGGGCGACCTCGTCGGAGCCGGTGATCTTCTTGGCGCGCGCCTTGATGTCCTCGACCACCGCGTCGACCGCGAGGTCGATGCCGCGCTTGAGGTCCATCGGGTTCATGCCGGCCGCGACCGACTTCACGCCCTCGCGCACGATCGCCTGGGCGAGCACGGTCGCCGTGGTCGTGCCGTCGCCGGCGATGTCGTTGGTCTTCGAGGCCACTTCGCGCACCATCTGGGCGCCCATGTTCTCGAACTTGTCGGCGAGCTCGATCTCCTTGGCGACGGTGACGCCGTCCTTGGTGATGCGCGGCGCGCCGAAGCTCTTGTCGAGCACGACGTTGCGGCCCTTCGGACCCAGCGTCACCTTGACGGCGTCGGCGAGAATGTCGACGCCGCGCAGCATGCGCTCGCGGGCATCGCCGCTAAAGCGGACTTCCTTGGCTGCCATTGTTTATCCCTCTTGAATGTTGGTTGATTGATGGGTGGGCGCTCAGGCGGCCTTGCGGACCGCGGCGGGGAACCTTCGATGATCCCCATGATGTCGCTCTCCTTCATGATCAGGAGATCGTCGCCATCGAGCTTGATCTCGGTGCCGGACCACTTGCCGAACAGGATGCGGTCGCCCTTCTTGACGTCGAGCGGAACCAGCGTGCCCTTCTCGTCGCGGGCGCCCGGGCCGACGGCGACGATCTCGCCTTCCATCGGCTTTTCCTTGGCGGTGTCCGGAATGATGATGCCGCCCTTGGTCTTGCCTTCTTCCTCGACGCGCTTGACCACGACACGGTCGTGAAGCGGACGGAACTTCATGTTCTTCCTCCAATAGTCCCTGGTTGAGCCTCGCGGCCGGGCGGCCGCGACGAATGGATTGCTATCAGCACTCTCCTGTGGTGAGTGCCAATGGCGCACGGGATTTAGGGTTATGGGCCGGATGAGTCAAGGCGAACGCGAAAGGTCGCCAAGTCCGGCAAGTCATCTCGCACTAGCAGCAATCGACGAGGGATTGGCTGCTAACGCATTGATGTGGAACGATTTTGTTGATTTTTCGTTAAGCGTGGGTGACTATTCCGATCTGCGTACCGTGTCAAGGAGTGCTCGATGGACCGCAGTTTTGTTGCGCAGCTCAACAACTACCGCATCACGACCGCCGAAATCCTCTACTGGATGCCCGACCACAAGCATGTTCTGCAAAGCTTCGTTTGGCAGAACCTCGATCTGGCCCCCGCTTTCCCGCCCTCACCAAGTTCCTCGATTTCTGGGAACGCAATCTCGACGGCAAGGTCCACCGGGTGAAGGTGGCCAACGCCGCCGCTGATCAAGCCGGCCGAGTTCAAGTTCGCTTCGGGCCTATACGCCCTGCACTGAGCCGGTCCGCGCCGCGGCGTACTCGGCGGCGGTCCGCTCGACCAGCTCGGCGACCGACGGCACGTCCGACACGCCCGACACGGGTGGCCGGCGCTCCAGATGTCCTTCCAGCGCTTGCTATCGGGCCTGTCGCGCTCGGCCGCGTTGATGTCGCTTGGCGATGTCGATGGCGCCGCGCACCGGCAGGTTGTCGGGATCGAGGCCGGCCGCTGCGATCGAGGGCCGCAGCATGTTGGTCTCGAGCCCGGTGAAGGCGCGGGTCAGCAGCACGTCGTCGAGCCGGCTCTTCACCAGCATCTGCCTTGTAGGACTCCTTGGCCAGGCTCTCGCGCGTGGCGATGAACTTGGTGCCCATGTAGGCGAGATCGCAGCCCAGCGCCTGGGCGGCGGCGACCGCCTGGCCGTCGGCCATGCCGCCCGCCATCACCACGATGCCGTCCCAGAACTTCCGCACCGCGCGCACGAAGGCGAAGGGATTGACCCAGCCGGTCTGCCCGCCCGCGCCCGCCGTCAGCAGCACCAGCCCGTCGACGCCGGCCGCCACCGCCTTCTCGGCATGGCGCACCGAGGCCACGTCGGCCAGCACCAGGCAGCCGGAGTCCTTCGAGCGGCTTCAGCACCGGCTCGGGCGAGCCGACGCTGGTGATCACCATCTCGGCCTTGTGGCGCAGCACGGCAGGCGAGATCGTCGGGCACCCGCGGGTTGGAGCGGTGCACGATCAGGTTGGGACAGAGCGGCGCGGCGCACGGCCGGTCTCGTCGGCGGCGCGCTAAAGGTCGTCGCTCATGTCGGCCAGCCAGCCGTCGAGCTCCTCGACCGTGCGGCAGTTGGCGGTCGGGAACGAGCCGATGATGCCGGCGCGGCAGGCGCGCCTTCACCAGCGCCGGACCGGAGACCAGGAACATCGGCGCCGCGATCAGCGGCAGGCGCAGGCGGCTCTTCAGCGCGGCGGGCAGCGACATGGCGCGGAGCTTACCTCAGCGCAGCACGGCGAGAAGCACGATCCCGACCGTCACCAGCACCGCGGCGGCGATGCGGCGCGGCCCAAAGCCCTCCTCAGGCACGATCGTGCCCAGCACGGCGCCGAAGATCACGCTGGTCTCGCGCAGCGCCGATCACCGGCCCGAGCGGCAGGCTTTTAGCCGCCACGAGATGAGCGAGGAAGCCCAGCACCGATATCATGCCGGCAAACAGGCCGACCGCGCCATGGCGGCGCGCGTAGCCGCAAGGTCGGCGCGCCGCGCCAGCAACGCGTAGCTCACCATGCCGAAGCCGGTGACGATCTCGAGGCAGGCCTGGAAGCCCAGCACGGTGCCGGCGGTGCGCACGCCCAGCCCGGCGAAGAAGCTGTAGGTCGCGACCGAGACGCCGGTCGCCAGCGCAAAGCCCACGGCCGTGCGGCTGGCGCCGGCGCCAAAGCGACAAAGCCATGATGCCGATCGAGATCATCACGACCGCCGCGATCTGGCCCGTGCTCAAGGCCTCGCCGATCGACCAGGAACGCCGCAATCGTGGTCAGCACCGGCGCCAGGCCGCGCGCCAGCGGATAGACGACGCTCATGTCGCCCACGCCGTAGGAGCGGACCAGCAGCGCGTAGTAGGCGAACATCACGACGGCGGTGAGCGGCGAGCCATTTCCAGCTCTCCGGCGCAGGCCAGTCGACGAAAGGCAAGGCGACGAGGCCGAGCATCATGCCGACCGTGCGGATCGCCACCATGGTCATGGTGCGATCGCCGGCCGACTTCACCAGCGCATTCCACACGGCGTTGGCGATCGCCGACAGGATGACCAGGCCGTAGAGCAGCGCCGCGGACATCGACGTCCGATTAGCGGACGCGCCGCAGCGGCGGTCAACGGCGTCGTACTGCCGTCGAGCCGCCCCGCAAACAGTCGTCTGCGCGGCGAGCCGCCGGCGAGAAATCTCAGGCAGCGGCTGTCAGCCCTTCCTGCTCCAGCACGCGCTTGACCGCGGGACGCGCTCTTCATGCGCTCGTAGTGGGCGGCGACAGTTCTTGGGCAGCGGCATCTTCATGCGGCCGGCGGCCCAGAACTCGACGTAGAAGAGCGCCGCATCGGCGACCGAGAACTTGCCGGCGACGTACTCCTTGCCTTCGAGCGCCTTGTCCATGAGGGCGAGGCCCTTCTCCATGATCTCCTTGCCGCGCGCCTTGACCGTGTCGTGGTCGGCTTCGGTCGGCGCGTAGTTGACCGGCCGGAACATGCGGCGAAGCCCTGCATGTGCATGGTCGACGACGACGTAATCCATCGCCTCCAGCGCGCGCGCCTCGCCGTCGGCATCGGCCGGCAGCAGGCCCTTGTCCGGGATTCTTGCGGGCGAGCCAGGTGGCGATCGCCGGGAACTCGGTCAGCACCGAGCCGTCGTCGCGCTGCAGGGTCGGCACCTTGGACTTCGGGTTGATCTTCACGAAGTCCGGCCCGTACTGCTCCTGCTTGGCGCCGTCGATCTTCTGCAGGTCGTACGGCTTGCCGATCTCCTCGAGCAGGACATGGATGCCGATCGAGCAGGCGCCGGGCATGTAATAGAGCTTCATCGCTACCTCCCTCAGGTGGGTGTCTAATCGGGACGGGCAACGCTAGCATCGCGGCCACAAGGGGAACACATGCCAAGCCGAAAACCTGCGCTCGCTGGTCGGCACGCCCACGACCAAAGTGGGGACTTTCCTGTTCGAGTTCGCCACGCCCGGCATCGGCCAGATCCTGAAGGCGGCGGGCGCCGACTTCGCCGTGCTCGACATGGAGCATACCGGCTTCGGCTTCGACACCGTGCGCCAGGTCGTGCGCTACTGCCAGGCGGCCGGCGCTTGCCGCTGGTCGTGCGCGTGCCGAGCCAGCAGCGCCACCACATCTCGCGCGCACTCGACACCGGCGCCGACGGCGTGATGGTGCCGATCGTGTCGTCGGTCGAGCAGGCCAAGGCGGTGCTCGACGCCGCCAAATACTGGCCCGACGGCACGCGCGGCGTGGCGCTCGGGCTGGCCACGAGCGCTTCGCCATGCGCAGCGAGCCGCTGGTGCCGCGCTTCGCCGAACAGAACGCGCGGACCTGCATCATCCTGCAGGTCGAGGATCCGCGCGGCGCCGCGGCGGCCGACGAGATCGCGGCGCATGCCCGGCGTCGACATGCTGTGGCTCGGCCACAACGATCTCTCGGTGGCGCTGGGCGAGCCCGGCGCCTTCGACCATCCCGACTTCGTGCAAGCCGAGCAGGCGACGATCGCGGCCGCCAGGAAGCACGGCAAGTCGGTCGGGCCGGCTGTCGGTCGACGCCAGGCAGGGCGCGGCCTTCGCCGCCATGGGCTACGATTTCGTCGCCATCGCGGGCGACGTGTGGCTGCTGCAGCAGGCCTTCGCGGCCGGTATCGCGACCGTCAGAAAAGGCTAGTGCCCGCGATGCTCAGTCATGAGTGGATGACCACCGGCAGCGAGCGGATGCCGCGGATGAAGTTGGAGTAGAGCCGCACCGGCGGACCCGCGACCTCGATCGCGAGGTCGCGCTTCAGGATCTCCTCCCACAGGATCTTGAGCTGCATCTCGGCCAGGCGATCGCCGACGCAGCGATGGATGCCGGCGCCGAACGACAGATGCTGGCGCGCCCGCGGCGCGGCCGACGATGAAGCGCTCGGGCGTCGTCGATCGCCGCCTCGTCGCGGTTGCCCGAGACGTACCACATCACGACCTTGTCGCCCTGCTTGATGCGCTTGCCGGCGAGCTCGGTGTCCGCGGTCGCGGTGCGGCGCATGTGGATCACCGGCGTCTGCCAGCGGATGATCTCCGACACCAGGCTGTCGAGCAGCGCCGGATCGGCCCGCACCTTGTCGAGCTCGGCCGGGTTCTCGCAGCAGCGCCATCAGCCCGCCGGTCATCGAGTTGCGCGTGGTGTCGTTGCCGCCCACGATCAGCAGCGCCGAAGTTGCCGATGAACTCGCTGCATCGGCATGGTCTGCGTCGCCTCGGCCGTGCGCCATCATCGAGATCAGGTCGAATTTCGGCGGCTGCGCGGCGCGCTCCTTCCACAGCGCCGCCATGGTCTCGGCCATCTGCGTGAGCTCGGCCATGCGCTCGGCCTCGCTTTGCACCACGGCGTCGGCGGCCTCGATGTTGGCGATGGCGACGTCCGACCAGTGGGTGAGCTTGCGCCGGTCGTCCCACGGGAAGTCGAACAGGGTCGCCAGCATCATGGCGGTGAGCTCGGTCGACACGCGGTCGACCCAGTCGAACGGTCTCGTTGCGCGGCAGGCCGTCGAGCACCGGCGCGGTGCGCTGCGCGGATCAGTCGCCTCCATGTTGGCGAGGTTGGCGGGCGCCACGATCGGCGCCACCGTCTTGCGCTGCGCGGTGTGGCGCGGCGGGTCCATGCGGATGAAGTTGGGCAGCTCCTGGCCCTTGGGCTGGTCGGCGATCTGGATGCCGCCCAGCTCGGAGGCCGACGAATAGGTGCCGTGGTCGAGCTCGACCTTCATGATGTCGGCGTAGCGCGTCACCGACCAGTAGGGCCCGTAGGGGCTTTCGGCATGGCGATGGACCGGATCTTCGCGCCGCAGCCGGGCAAAATGCGGCGCGCCAGGCATCTTCGCGATAGAGGCGCGGATCGCTGACGTCGGCGTGCTGGGGGGCAGGCTCGGCCATGGCCCAAGGCCGCCTCCGGGGGCCGGTCCAAGTCAAGCGCTTTCGTCGCAACTGCCCCTCGATTTGGCGCGTTGACAGGCGGAAGGCGCGGGCGCAAACCGTCGCGCCGCCGCCACCCTTGGCGGCGTTCGATATCATGGCCCCTGACGACACCAGTCCCGTCGACTCGCCGCCGCCCGACACCGCGCCATCGCGCACGGCCCTCACGCCAAGGCCGCGCTGCCGGACTGGTCGTGGGCGCGCTGGGCGTGGTGTTCGGCGACATCGGCACCAGCCCGCTCTACGCCCTGCGCGAGACGCTTCCTGCACGACACCAGCGCATGGCGCCGACGCCGCGCGCACGTGCTGGGCGTGCTGTCGATGCTGTTCTGGGCGGTGACGCTCACCGTCACCATCAAGTACGTCACCCTGATCATGCGCGCCGACAACAAGGGCGAGGGCGGCGTGCTGGCGCTGGCGACGCTGGCCACCCAGGGCTGAACGGCAGGAGCCGCAGGATCCGCCGCGCCATCATCGCTGCTGGCCGTGATCGGCCTGGCGCTGTTCTACGGCGACGCCATCATCACGCCGGCGATCTCGGTCATGAGCGCCGTCGAGGGCCTCGACGCCGTGGCGCCGGCCTTCACGCCCTTCGTCGTGCCGCTGGCGCTGCGTCATCCTGGTCGGGCTGTTCCTGCTGCAGGCGCGCGGCACCGCCGACGTCGGCCGGCTGTTCGGGCCGGTCATGCTGCGTGTGGTTCGTCGTGCTGGGCGTGCTCGGCGCCTGGCAGATCGCCAAGCACCCGGCGGTGCTGCTGGCGCATCAACCCGCTCTACGCGCATCGACCTGATCGCCGACCAGGGGCTCGGCATCTTCTGGGCCTTCGGCTCGATCGTGCTGGCGGTCACCGGCGCCGAGGCGCTCTACGCCGACATGGGCCATTTCGGCCGCAAGCCGATCCGCATCGGCCTGGCTCGGCCTCGTGCATGCCCGGCCTGCTGCTCAACTACTTCGGCCAGGGCGCTGATCATCGCCGATCCCACGATGCGTGCGGCAGGTGTTCTTCGAGCTGGTGCCGCAGGACTACATCATCGGCGCTGGTGGCGCTGTCGACGCTGCGCCGCCGTCATCGCCTCGCAGGCGGTCATCTCCGGCGTGTTCTCGCTCACCCGCCAGGCGATCCAGCTCGGCTACCTGCCGCGCATGGAGATCCAGCACACCTCGGAGACCGCGATCGGCCAGATCTACATCCCGCGCGTCAACTGGATCCTGATGGTCGGCGTCGTCGCCCTGGTGGTGGGCTTCGGCTCGTCGGGCGCGCTGGCCGGCGCCTACGGCATCGCCGTCACCGGCGCCATGCTGGTCGATGCAGCGCTCGCCACGGCGGTGGCGATCCTGGTGTGGCGCTGGCCGTGGCCGCTCGCCGTCGGGGTGTTCGGCCTGCTCGGCCATGCCCGACCTCGCCTTCTTCATCGCCAACGCGCTCAAGATTCCCGATGGCGGCTGGCTGCCGCTGGTGGTCGCGGCCTTCGTCTACTTCACCATCACCACCTGGCGGCGCGGCCGGCGCCTGGTCGCCGAGCGAGCTGAGCGAGGGCGCCGCTGCCGCTGCGCCAGTTCCTCGAGCGCATGGAGCGCGCGCCCGACCGCGTCGCCGGCACCGCCGTGTTCCTGACCGCCGACGCCAGCCACACGCCGCGCCGCCTTCCTGCACAACCTCAAGCACAACAAGGTGCTGCACGAGCGCATCATCATCCTGCAGGTCGAGACCATGGACGTGCCGCGCGTGCCCGAGGCCAACCGGGTCGAGGTCGAGCGTCTGGGCAAGGGCTTCCACACCGTGATCGCCCGCTACGGCTTCACCGAGCAGCCCGACGTGCCGGCGGCGCTTGCGCGCCTGCCGCCCGCACGGCATCGCCTACGACGAGATGGAGACCAGCTTCTTCCTCGGCCGCGAGACCCTGGTGCCCGAGCGCAGCACTCCAGGCTCGGCAGATGGCGCCGCGACTGGTTCATCTCGCTCTCGCACTCGGCCTCGGCCACCAAGGCCTTCTTCCGCATCCCGCCGAACCGCGCTATCGAGCTGGGCAACCAGATCCAGGTCTAAGATCGACTGATGCCGCGAACGACGCTCGTCCTGCTGCCCGGCCTGCTCAACACGCGCCGGGTCTTCGAGCGCCAGATCGCGGACCTGTCCGACATCGCCGACTGCATCGTGCCCGAGCTCTGGCACCACGACACGATCGGCGCCATGGCCGAGGCGGTGCTCGCACGCCGCGCCGCCGCGCTTCGCGCTCGGCGGCTTCTCGATGGGCGGCTACGTCGCCTTCGAGATCCTGCGGCGCGCGCTCGAGCGGGTCGAGCGGCTGGCGCTGATCGACACCCAGGCCACGCCCGACTCGCCTGAGTCGATCGCGCGCCGCCGCGGCCTGATCGAGCAGACCCAGCATCGGCCGCTTCCATGGCGTGCAGCCCTCGCTGCTGCCGCAGCATCGTCCATCGCACGCCATCTCGACAATCCCGCCATCACCCAGCCCATCCTCGACATGGCCCGCGAGATCGGCGCCGAGGGCTTCGTGCGCGAGCAGCAGGCCATCATGGCGCGGCCCGACAGCCGGCCGCTGCTGGTCGATATCGAGGTGCCCGACCGTGGTGATCGTCGGCCGCCAGGACCAGGTCGACGCCGCTTGCCGCGCGCCGAGGAGATGGCGGCCGACATTTCGACGTCGCGGCTGGTGGTGCTCGAGGAATGCGGGCATATGAGCCCGCTGGAAAGGCCGGACGAAGTCACGGCCGCGCTCAGGAGATGGTTGACCGAATGAACACTGTTTACGCCCGCGAGGAGCATCTCGGCGCCGACGACTACATCGACGTCGTGCGCAAATCCGGCCTGAACCGGCCGATCGAGGATCGCGGCCGGGTCGAGCGCATGCTGGCCCACGCCAACCTGATCGTGACCGCGCGCCAGGACGGCAGGCTGGTGGGCTTCGCCCGCTCGCTGACCGACTTCTGCTTCTGCTGCTACCTCTCCGACCTCGCCGTCGACAAGGCCTGCCAGGGCCAGGGCATCGGCAAGCGCCTGATCGAGGAGACGCGCGCCGCGGCGGGCGGGCCCTCGACCACGACGCTGCTGCTGTCGGCGCCGACGGCGATGAGCTTCTACCAGGGCATCAAGATGCCCCACGCCGACAACTGCTTCCTCTATCGGCGGGAGCGATAATGGGCAACGCCGTGAGCCGGCGTGCGCGTTCTTCTCCGAACAGCACCGAGGGCCCCATGCCGCACTATCCCACCCTTGCCGTGGTCTGGCTCGATTTCCACCAGGCCAAGATCTTCCTGATCAAGGCCGACGACGTCGAAGCCAAGCGCGTCAAGGCCGATACGCCGCACCGCCAGATCCACCACAAGGCCCAGGTCCCGGGGCAGCGGGCACGTCCGCGACGACCGCACACTATTTCGAAGCCATCCTGGCCGCCCTCGAGGGGCGTCGATGCCTGGCTGATCGTCGGCCCGGGCGGGACCAAGGAAGGACCTGCAAAAAATACCTCGAAGGCCATGCCGGGGAGCTGAGGCAGAAGCTGGTCGGCGTCGAGCCGATGGACCATCCGACCGACGGCGAGCTGCTGGCGCACGCCCGCAAGGTTTTCAAGGCGCACGACCACATGATGCCCCATGACCCGCGGATCGCGCAGACGTTGCGGGGCGGAACGGCCCGCGGCTGGCCGGGCGCCGCGGCCGGCAGCCGCCGGGATTCTGGCTGGTGGCCAAGAAACTCTGGTTGCGCGGCGAGATACGATGCGCCATGCTTAGCTGTCCCGTCGTCCCCTTCGGAGCAGCGCTTGACCGCCAGCCCAGGCCACGCCTCCCAGCTACGCGTTATTTCTCTGTTCGAGGAACTGCAGCCGGCCGAGCTGTTGCAGCGTTGCCAACCTGTGCGACCATCGCAGGCCTGCGAAAAGCACAGCCAGATCCTGGGCGAGCAGGACCAGACGACGGACGTCTTCTTCATCCTCGCCGGTATCGGTCCGGATCAGCAGCTACACCGAAGGCCGGCCGCGAGGTGATCTTCACCGAGATGTCCGCCGGCGACATCTTCGGCGAATTCTCCGCCGTCGACCGACTGCCGCGCTCGGCATCCATCGTCGCCTTGATCGGATTGCGTGATGGCGCGCATGCCCTCGGCGAAGTTCCTGGAGGTCCTCAATCGGCAACGCCGACATCTCGGTACGCCTGATCGAGCTGCTGGTGTCCAAGACCAGGAAGATGTCGGAGCGCGTCTTCGAAGTGAGCGCGCTCGCGGTGCGCGAGCGGGTGCGGCGCGAGCTGCTGCGCCTGGCGACCGACGGAACGGTCTTCCGCAACGGCGTCGTCATCCGGCCGGCGCCGACGCACTACGAGATCGCCGCCGCACATCGGCTCGCACCGCGAGGCCGTGACGCGCGAATTCAACCGCCTCGAGGCAGGAGGGCATCATCGAGGTCAGACGGCGGCAAATCCGGATCGTCGACATTCGAGCGGCTGGAAGCAGGTGGAAACGGGCAACCGCCCGTTCGGAGGCTACGAGACGGTGAATGGGGCGCCGGGAACCGCAGTCCTCGCGCCCCGCTCGGTCCTACATTGTTACTTCGTGACCTGGCCGCGGATCTCGCCGCCCCTTGTTGGCCGCGGTGTGGACGTTGAAGTACCACTTGCCGGCGGCGAGGTCGGCCGCCTGGGCGTCGGTCAGGGTGGCTTCGCCCTTGAGCGGGCTGGCCAGCGCGCCGCTCGCCGGCGCCGGCACCGGACGACGACGCCGGCATTGGTCTTGGCGTCGGCCGGACCGTGGAAATGCGCCGCGGCAGCAGGGCCGCTCAGGTCCTTGTAGGTGACGCTGTAGGTCAGCTTCTTGGTGGCGGTGTCGTAGCTGGCGGTCAGCGCGCCGCTGCCCTTGCTGTCGTTGGGCGGCACTTCGGCCGCCGGCGTGAGGGCGGCCTTGTACATGACCATCTCGGCGAACGCCGCCGGCGCTGCAACGAGGAACGACGCGGCAATCAAACCGGCGACACTGGACCGAACGAGTAGCTTGCGCATGGCAGTGCCTCCTCCAGTTGGTGAAATCGCATTATGCCACGGGTTCAGGCGTGGCCATGGCATCACAAAGCCTTGAGGACCGGGAGGGTTGCAGTCGCGCTAGCGGAAATCGATCAATTCAGCGCCGTCGGTCACATAGCGGGCGTAGCGGAAATCGCGAACCTTGAGCAGGCGTTCGCCCGTCCAGTCGAGCAGGATGAAGTAGAGCGGCGCGCCGCGCGGATCGTCGGGGTCGTGGACCAGCACCGCCGGCCGCCGGTCGACCAGCCCGGGACCAGCTGCCAGTCGCGCGATCTGGCCGTAGTTGGTGAAGTAGCGGCCGACCTCGCCGCGCCCGTTGAGGCGCGTGCGGTTGACCACCTCGACCTGCACCTCGTCGGCCAAGAGATCGCGCAGGGCGTCGAAGTCGCGGGCATTGAAGCGCGCGGTGTAGGCGGCCAGGCGCGCCCGGTCGGCCTGCGGCCAGGACGGGCGCCGGCCGGTCATCCGGCTCGGCCGCCAGCTCGCGCAGCCGATTGCGGCCGCGATGCAGCGCCGCCTTGACCGCGGGCACGGTGCCGTCGAGCACGACGGCGATCTCCTCCAGCGAATGGCCGAGCACGTCCATCAGGATGACGCTGCTGCGCTGCGCGACCGGCAGGCGCATCAGGGTGCGCAGGCTGGCGGCGGCGGCCTGGCGGCGGTCGATCTCGCTGTCGGGATCGGCGATCATGTCGAGATCCTCGTCGGCACGGACATTCTCCTGGCGCGCGCGGCGGCGCAGGAAATCGAGCGCCGCGTTGTGGGCGATGCGGAACAGCCAGCCCTCGGGCTGGGCGATCGGGCCGGCGCGGGAAAGGCCTCGATCGCCTTCACCAGCGCCTCCTGCAGCACATCCTCGCCGTCGATGACCGAGCCGGTCATGCGCGAGCAATATCGGTGCAGCTTGGGCCGCAGCTCCGCCAGGAGCTGGTCGAAGCCTGCGCGCGGGTCGTTCATGCAGCCCTCTGACGGTTTGGCCGGACCACTATGCCAGCAGGACGTTTGACGCGGGCCGAAGGATCTCGCTCCGCCGCGATCTTTTTGCGAATCCTTTGCCGTCCCCCGTTCGTCTTCAGGACAGCAACACGAACGGAGAGCACAGACCATGAAGTGGACATTGGTGCGCTACAGAGCCAAGCCCGGATCAGGCCGACGAGAACCAGCGCCTGAGCGCCGCGGTGTTCGGCGAGCTGCAGCAAAAGGCGCCGGCCGGACTGCATTACGCGGTGTTCCGGCTGCCCGACGATACGTTCGTCCATCTCGCCTCGCTGGAGGACGGCGCCACGCCGTTGTCCGCCCTGGAAACGTTCCGCGCCTTCTCGAGCGGCGTTCGCGAGCGCTGCGCCGAACCGCCCGTCGTCGCCCAGCCGATCCATGGTCGGCAACTACGGAATGCTCGCAGCCGACAAGGTCAACTGAAGGAGATTGCATCATGCAGCACGAGATCGTTTCCCGCGAAGAGTGGCTGGTCGCGCGCACGGCATTGCTCGGCGCGGAAAAGAAGCTGGCCGAGGCCCGCACCAGCCGTGGTCGACCAACGCCGCACGCTGCCCTGACCGCGGGTCGAGAAGGCATACGAATTCGACACGCCGGCCGGCCGGCAGACGCTGGCCGACCTGTTCGACGGACGCGGCCGGCTGATCGTCTATCACTTCATGTTCGCGCCGGAATGGCAGGATGGCTGCCCGGGCTGCTCGCATCCTGGCCGACCATTTCGACGGCATGGACGAGCATCTCGCGCGCCACGACGCGACCTTCGTCGCGATCTCGCGGGCGCCGATCGACAAGATCGACGGACTACCGCCAGCGCAAGGGCTGGCGGTTCACGTGGGTGTCGTCGCATCCCTGCGACTTCAACTACGATTACCAGGCGTCGTTCCGGCCCGAGGAGGTCGGGCACGAGGCGGTCTACGGCTTCGAGCTGCTGCAAGATCGATCGCCTGGACCTGCCCGGCACCAGCGTGTTCGCCCGCAACCCGGCAGGCGAGGTCTTTCACGCCTACTCGGCCTACACCAATGGCGGCGACATGCCGCTCAGCCTCAACTATCCCGGCCTGCTGGCTAGGCGAGTAGCGTCAGCGGCCCTGCTGGGCCTCGACGGCTCTCTGGTACTGGGCGGCGAAGCCGCTCAGGTGACTCGCTCGAGCGGCCCGAGCCATGCCGTCGTCGCTGCGTCGAGGCCTGGACGGTGATGTCGCGACCCTGCGCAGCATCTCCTGCAGGAGCTCGACTCGACCTGCCCTGCTCGTAGGAACATTCGCCGCCGGTGCAGATGGTCGTCGAGACCAAGGGCCACTGCGTCGACCTGCATGCTGGCCCTCTGGCCCAAGCCGTCGGCCACGACGGTGAGCGTGCGTGTAGGCCACCGAGTAGCTCACGATCAGGAAGGTGCCCAGCAGGTTGTCGGGGCCGCCGTCGATCATGGCCGACACGGTGCAGTCGCGACCCTGCTCGGTGTTGCAGTTCATGACCCACTGATCGGGCGGCTGGTTCTGCCCGCGCATGCCCTGGGCCGAGGCCGAGGAGGCCAGGAGGCTGAGACCAAGGGCTGCGACGATTGAGTTCTTCATTGATCTCTCTCTTGTTCGTGTCGCCGGCACCGTATCAGGTCGCTGCCCGTTCACATACTCGCCTCCTCAGGGAGCCGGCCGCGGTGCTAAATTGCAAGGATGACGGCCGACCTCGAACAAGAGCAGAAACGCGTCACAGAATGCGCCACGGCGGCGTTGTCGCGTTCGTGGCAGACCTCGGTTTTGCTTGCCGACGTCACGGCGCTGAGCGACGAGAACAGGCGCAACCTCGTCCTGCGGGCAACCGCGTTGCGCGACGGCACGCTGCCGCGCTCCGTCATCATCAAGGCAACGCGGACCGCCGGCTTCGACGCCATGGCGGCAAACGCCTTCGCGGAGTCGGGGCTGGTGAAGGAGTGGACGGCGGCCGCCTTCCTGGCCGGCCGCGCGCCAAACGGCGGCCATTGCCCGGATTTTCTGGCTGGCGACGCGGCGCGCGGCCTGGCGGTGTTCGAGGATCTCGGCGCCGGTCTCGACAGTCCTCGTCGGTCCGCTGCTGGACGGGCCCGCGGCCAGGGCGAAGCAGGCCCTGATCGCTTACGCCACCAGCCTCGGCCGCCTTCACGCCGACACGCTGGGTTGCACCGCGGACCACGCCGCGACGCTGCAGCGCGCCTTTCCCGCCTCGGCGGCGCCATCGCCGGGGGTGGTGACAAATGGCGACGACAAGCCGTCGACAAGGTGCACAACCTTCTCGGCGGCACGATCGTCGACGCCGAGGTCGCGATTGTCGCGGAACGCCTGGCGCGCCCTGGCGCCTGGCTCGGCCTGGCCCAGCTAACGATCCCTGCCCTGACAACCGTGCTGATGATCGACGGTGCGCGCGCCTGCTGGATTTCGAATTGCGCGCGGCCGGGCCACATCCTGCTCGACGCCGCCTATTGGCGGATGGGTTTCCCGACCTGCTGGTGCGCCGGCCGCGTCCCGCGGGACGTCCAGGCCCGCGATGGATCACGCCTATCGCCAGGGCACTGGCGGGAGGCCCTGCCAGCGGCGGGCGACGATGCTGCCTTCCTTGCGGGAGATGGCGGTCCTTCTGTTCGCCTGGATGTACGGTCGCCTCGCCTGGCTGCTCGAAGACGCGCTCAAGCGAAGACAAGAAACGGGGCATCTCCACGTACCGCAGCCGACTGCTGTGGTATTTCTCGAAGCGGCGGCCGACGGCGCCGCCGCTTCGGGCACCTTCGATGGCCTCAGGGACACCGCCCTGGGCTGGCGGGCCGATCTCAGCAAGCGATGGCCGGAGGTGCAGCCGCTGGCACTCTATCCGGCCTTTGCGGGCTAGCTCGCCGCGACGTCGCCCACCACGCGCACCCGCACCCGCACCGAGTTGCCGGGCAGGTAGGCGAGCGGCATGTCCTCGCTTTCGATGGTGCTGAGCGTCTTGCGGTCGGCGCCGGCCGCCACGGCGCGGTCGTTGGCGATGCCCTGGGCCGCGGCGATGGCGTCGCGTGCGGCTCATGTCCTTGAAGATCTGGTCGCACTCGCCCGAGACCTGGGCGATGGCGGCGCCCACGGCATTGGCGCAGTCGCCGTGCTCGACATGGATGACCCGGCGAGACGCCCGGCAGCTTGTCCGGGATCAGGAACGCGCCGCCGCCGACGGCGATCAGCGGCACGTCGCCCGCCTCGGTCTTCATGCGGTCGATCGCCTCCTCGGCCATGCGGGCGGCCTCGGCGAACACCTTCTGGCAGGTCGCCTCGTCGAGATGCGCGACCTTCTTCCTGTCGCCGAGCTCCAGCACGCCCGACGGCGACGGCGATGTCCGTCGTGGTGAGCTGCTTGCCGCCGAAGGCGATGCCGTCCTTCAGCAGGCGATAGCCGACCGACACCGGCCCGACCTTCAGCGGATCGAGCGCGACGTGGCTGCCGCCGCCCAGCCCGATCGACAGCAGATCGGGCATGCGGAACAGCGTGCGCACGCCGCCCACCTTGACCACCGAGTTGGCCTCGCGCGGAAAGCCGAGCTTGAGCTGGCCGACATCGGTGGTGGTGCCGCCGACATCGATCACCATGGCGTCGGCCAGGCCCGAGAGATAGGCCGCGCCGCGCATCGAATTGGTGGCGCCCGAGGCGAAGGAATAGACCGGCAGGCGCCGCGCCTGGCGCGCCTCCGCCACCGTGCCGTCGTTCTGGGTGATGAACAGCGGCGCGGCGATGCCGGAATCGCGCGATCGCCTTCTCGAAGGCGGCGATGGTGTCGCGCGCCAGGTCGGCCAGGGCGGCGTTCAGCAGGCCGGCATTCTCGCGCTCCAGCAGACCGATGCGGCCGAGATCGGACGAGCAGGTGATGGCGGCATCGGGAATCACGGCGGCGACCAGCTCGGCGGCGCGCCTCTCATGGCTGGGATCGAGCGGCGAGAAGATCGACGAGATGGCGACCGACTTCAGGCCCTGCCGCCTTCATCTCCTGCGCGGCCTTGGTGACCGCCGCCTCGTCGAGCGGCATGAACGGCCGGCCGTCATATTCGTGGCCGCCTTCGACCATCCACACGCCGCCGCGCACCAGCGTCGGCGAGATCCTCCGGCCAGTCGCAGAACGGCGGCAGCGAGGCCGAGGCCGGCATGCCGAGCCTGAGCGCCGCGACCTTGGTGAGATGCCGGCGCTGGACCACGGCATTGATGAAATGCGTGGTGCCGATCATCACGCCGTCGATGCGCTTGCGGCCGATCTCGAGCACGCCGGTCGAGCCGAGGCTCTTCGAGCGAATCGAGGATGCCGGTGGTGACGTCCTCGCTGGTCGGCGCCTTCACGGCGCGCACCACCTTGCCGTCCTCGATCAGGACGGCGTCGGTGTTGGTGCCGCCCACGTCGATGCCGATGCGTCTCATGCGTCGAAACACGCTCCTGAAGTCGAGGTCGTAGCCGAAGGCGCGCGGCCCGACATGCTCGAGCCCGCGCGGCGAAAGAAAGACCGGCGGCGGCGGCAGGGCGATCACCGTGACCCGCTGGCCGTAGCGGATGGTCTCGCTGCCGACCGCCTCGCCCGACACCGAGTCGAGCACGCAGATCAGGTCGGGCGACATGGCGAGCGGCTCGCCGTCGCGCCAGGCCACGATCCACTCGTTCTGGAAGTTGATCGTCATGGCCGAGCCGCGCCAGTCGTCGATGCCCGTCGAAGCGCGCGACGCCGCGCAGAAAGCCCTCGGTCGGCGCGGCGCGCGACGTCGATCACCTTGCCCTTGTACAGAGAGCTTGCCCGGCTCCGACCGACAGGATGGCGGCGACGGGATCCTCGTGCTTGCGCTGGGCCTCGCGCACGGCGCTGGCCGATCGCCATGGCCTTGGTCGTCGTGCCGTGGATGCCCCACTGCTTGACCTCCGCGCCGGTGCGCGGCGGCTGGCAGGTGGCGGCGACCGAGCCGTATTCGACGCAGATCTTGCGCGCGACCCGCTCGGCCCATTTCCAGGTCGGCACCTTGTGCACGATGCTCTCGAAGCCGCGCACGTCGACGGTGGTCAGCGGATAGGGCGTGAGGCCGCCGACCGCGACCGACGTCATCTGCGCCTCGGGATAGGCGCGGCCCATCGTGTCGGAGTCGACCACCGGCCGCTTCAGATGCGCTGCCGCCATCAGCGGCCGCACGCCGTTGGCGCCGCCGATCTCCATGCTCATGAGCGCGGCAAAGTGGTGGCCGGTGTGCCTCTCCATCACCGACGACGGCGCGCGCGAGCGTGAGGCTGTCGGTCAGCCGCTCCTGGCCGACCAGCGGCGCGCCCATGTTGGCGACGGTGCCGACCCAGTCGTCGTCGGCCAGGTCCGGCGGCGATCCATCAGCTGCACGCGATGGCCCTCGCGATAGAGGCGCGCGCATGTTCAGCAGCGGCAGATAGGGATTGCCGCCGCCGCCGGTGCCGAGCATCCAGGCGCCGACGGCCAGCGATTCGATGTCGTCGAGCGAGAGTGTCGCGCAAACTCACGCAACACTCACGCTGCTCTGAAGTCGATGTCGTAGCCGAAGGCGCGCGGGCCGACATGTCTGCAGGCCCTTTCGCGACAGGAAGCACCGGCGGCGGCGGCAGGGCGATCACGGTGACCCGCTGGCCGTAGCGGATGGTCTCGGTGCCGACCGCCTCGCCCGACACCGCATCGAGCACGCAGATCAGGTCGGGCGACATGGCGATCGGCTTGCTCGTCGAGCCAGGCCACGATCCATTCGTTCTGGAAGTTGAGCTCCAGGCCGGCGCCGCGCCACTCGTCCATGCCGTCGAACCGGGTGCGCGCCGCGCAAGAAGCCTTCGGTGGCGCGGCGTTCGACGTCGACCACCTTGCCCTTGTAGAGCACCTTGCCCGGCTCGACCGTCGAGGATGGCGGCGATCGGATCCTCGTGCCTGCGCTGGGCCTCGCGCACGGCGGCGCCGATGGCGATCGCCTTGGTGGTGGTGCCGTGGATGCCCCACTTCTTCACCTCGGCGCCGGTGCGCGGCGCCTTGCAGGTCGAGGCGATCGAGCCGTATCTCGACGCAGATCTTGCGGCTGACCCGCTCCATCCATTTCCAGGTCGGCACCTTCTCGACCACCGATTCGAGCCGCGCACGTCGACGGTGGTGAGCGGACAGGGCGCGAGGTCGCCGACCGCGACCGAGGTCATCTGCGCCTCGGGATAGGCGCGGCCCATCATGTCGGAGTCGATCACCGGGCCGCTTGAGATGCGCCGCCGCCATCAGCGGCTGGATCGAGTTCCCGCCGCCGATCTCGAGCGACATGATCCCGCGGAACTTCGTGGCCGGTGTGCTCCTCCATCAGCGCGACGGCGCGGGCGATGGTGCGGCTGTCGGTCAGCCGCTCCTGGCCGACCAGCGGTGCGCCCATGTTCGACACGGCGGCCACCCAGTCGTCGTCGAGCGAGCTCGTCCGACGGCATGAGCTGCACGCGATGGCCCTCCTTGTAGAGGGCCCGCATGTTCAGAGGCCGAGATAGGGGCTGCCGCCGCCGCCGGTGCCCAGCACCCAGGCGCCGACGGCGAGCGATCTGATGTCGTCCAGCGTGATGTCGCGTAGCGGCATTGCGTTGCCAAGTCTCCCAGCGGCTTCTATGTAGCCGCCTGCTTCATTGCTGACAAAGCACCAGTAACCCGGGAGAAACCGAGCAATGTCCGAGCCAATCAAACTCGTCGCCTTCTGCGGCAGCCTGCGCAAGGCGTCGTTCAACCGCATGGCGCTGCAATGCCTTCATCGAGCGCCTGCCGGCCGGGCGTCTCGGCGCAGATCGATCGAGATCGACTGGCCGCTGCTACAACGCCGACATCCAGGCCCAGGGCTTTCCGGACACAGGTGCAGGCCGCGCAGAAAGCCATGCTCGAGGCCGACGGGCATCGTGCTGCGTCACTCCCGAATACAACTACGGGCCTTCGGGCGTGCTGAAGAACGCCATCGACTGGCTGTCGCGCATGACGCCGCAGCCCTTCGCCGCCAAGCCGATCGCCATGTTCGGCGCCTCGGGCGGCGTGCTGGGCACGCGCGCGGGCGCAATATCAGCTGCGCCAGATGCATGGTGTTCCTCGACGGGCGACCCGGTGAACAAGCCGGAGGTCATGATCAGGGCAGGCAGACCGCATTCGCCGACGGCAAGCTTGACCGACAGGCGACGGGCAAGCTGCTCGCCGACCTCGGCGTCTCGCTGGTTCTCGCCGTGCGCCAGCGCGGGCGTAAGGAACACGTGAGTAACGCGCAAGTCTATACCGATCTGTCTTCACGTCTCGCTGCATGCCCTCAGCCCGGAGCACGCGGGCGGGGATGCGGCGAACGTAGCGATGCCTCACCGGCCGCAGGCTGAGGATATAGGCAGCCAGGTCGTCCTCGGTCGCGCGCGCCGAGCTGGTAAATCGCGGCATGCGGCTGCGGGTGGCCGCCAGTGCGCCGCCTGAGCATCGCCGCTGCGGTCGTCTCCTCGCGCGCGGCGAGCTGGAAAGTCGGAAGCGTCGGGACCGCCAGCCGTCGCCTGCGGGTCACGCATGAGGCAGTTGGCGCACCAGCGCTCGGCCATCGCCTGGCCGCGCGCAGGACATCCTGCGCACGGCTGGCAGCGCGGCCAGCAGGTACGCGCCGCCGCGAACACGAGCTGGTGAAATTCGGCGTGCTTTCGCGATCCTCCACAGAACACCCGTAAAGTCCCTGCACCTGCCGGCTGCGCCTGATCTGACAGCAAGCGCCTCTTGCGGCCGAACTAAGCTGGCTTGGTCTTCACGATGCTCGGCTGTACGCCCAGACCGAGCACGCGGGCGGGAATGCGGCGCAGATACGGCACGGCGTTCAACAGCCGCGCCGCCCAGGCGGCGCAGCGGCCGCGTGCCGGCGAGCGTCGGCGCGATCATCCTGTTCTGGAGGAAGACCTGTATGGCCTGCGTCGCGCGTACCGGCCACAGGCGGTGCGCCTGCACGGCCTCGAGGTCAGGAGTCCTTCAGCCGGCCTTCCTGAGCGGCGCGGCCAGGATGTTGGAGGCCGCGACCGCGTCCTGCACGGCGATGTTCACGCCGACGCCGCCGATCGGCGACATGGTGTGGGCGGCGTCGCCGATGCAGAGCAAGCCCGGCTTCCACCATTTCTCCAGCCGATCGACACCCACGGTCAGCAGCTTCAGGTCGTCGACGGTGGCGAGCTCGTGCGACCCGGTCGGCGAGGAACGGCATGAAGCTGCACGATCGCTCGCGCGAAACTTCTCGATGCCGGCCGCCTTCAGCGTCTCGGCCGATCCCTTGGCGATGACATAGGCGCACTGCCAGTAGTCGCCGCGATCGAGCATCACCAGGATGCTGCCGCGGTCGAAGCGGCCCATGGTCTCGGCCGTGTCGGCTGGGCTTGTGGCGTGAGGCGGAACCACAGCACGTCCATCGGCGCGCCCAGCACCTTGACCTCGAAGCCGGCGCCTGCGCGCACCGTCGAATGGCGGCCGTCGGCGCCGACCACCAGGTCGGCGCGGATCTCCTGCGGCTTGCCGTCCACCGTCGCGCGCACGCCCACGACCTTGCCGTCCTCCTCGATCAGGCCGTCGCCTCGGCGCTGCATCAGCGCCGTGAAGGCCGGATAGCGCTTGCCCTGGGCGGCCAGGAAATCGAGGAAGTCCCATTGCGGCATCATGGCGATGAAGCCGCAGCGCACCGGCAGGTGCGAGAAGTCGGCGACCTGCACGCGCTCGTCGCCGAACTGGGCGCCGAAGCGCGACACTTGCTGGTGCGGCAGCTTCAGGAACTCGTCGAGCAGGCCGAGCTCGTCCATCACGTTGAGGGTCGAGGGATGGACGGTGTCGCCGCGGAAGTCGCGCAGGAAGTCGCCGTGCTTCTCCAGCACCACGGCCTTCACGCCGGCGCGCGCCAGCAGGAAGCCCAGCATCATGCCGGCCGGGCCGCCGCCCACGATGCAGCACTGGGTCGCATCGCCGTCATTCGAGCATTTCGCGCAGCACGCGGCCCGTCGCGGTGATGGCCAGCAGCGCCGGCACGCCGAGCGCGGCTTTGACCCATTCCTTGGTCGTCGGGCGTGTAGCTCATGCAGTCCATGGCCACGAGGTCGGGCTTGCGGCGCAGCCAGGCGCCGCGCGGCGGCCTCGGCCTCGCGCGCATCGGCGCTGGGCGCCAGCGCCTCGGCCACGACTTCGAGCCCCGGCCGCGCCCATTTCGACGCGAGCTTCTCGCGCCTGCTCGGCGAGCGGGATCAGCAGGCCCGAGCCGGCCGCGCGGCAGCAGGCCCGTCGCGAAGCCCGTTCAGCACGCGCGCGACGGAAACAGCACGCCCTCGTCGCCCGCCATCGGCGGGAAGTCGCCGGTGCAGGCATAGACCAGCACGTCGCAGCCGTCGGCGCGCAGCCTGGCGAAGCGTCTGCCGGCGAGCGGGCGATCACCGCCTTCTTGGAGATCTTGACGTCGCGCCGCCGCGCAGGCGGGTGTAGAGCGTGTCGGCGCCGTCCTCCGGCTTCAGCGCATCGACCTCGGCATCGCGACAGCCCGTCGAGCGCGCCGCGCAGGATCGACCTGGTGCCGGCAGGCGCGTGCGGCTGCGAACAGCGCCGCGATATCGTCGCGCGGCGCTCTGGCCGATGGTGATGATCCCGAGGGTGTGGGCATGGCGGATCGACTACCGCACTCCGAGCTCCCGTTCACGAGCGGCGGTGAGCCCGCTCCAGCTTCCAGCGCCACCGTGTCCGAATCATCCCAGGCCAGCCCCACGGCGTCGCCGGCGCCGCGAGGCGCGCTCGCCGGCATGGGTCTCGCGCGCGAGCAGCGGCGCGGCCGTCGGCGGCGCGGATGCGGTAGAGCGGTCGAGCCGCCCAGGAAGTTCGCGGTCTCGACGATGCCCGGCCACGCGCGCCCGCCGGCAGGCACCAGCGCGGATCTTCTCCGGCCGCAGCGCCCGCGGCCCGGCCCGCCTCCTCCAGGATGTTGATCTCGCCGATGAAGTCGGCGACGAAGCGCGTGCGCGGGCGCTCGTAGATCTCGGTCGGGCGCGCCGACCTGCTCGACCCGGCCATGGTTCATCACGGCGATGCGGTCGCTCATGGCCAGCGCCTCTTCCTGGTCGTGAGTGACGAACACCAGCGTGACGCCCAGCCGCTTCTGCAGCTCCTTCAGCTCGAACTGCATCTGCTGGCGCAGCTTGCGGTCGAGCGCGCCCAGCGGCTCGTCGCACAGCAGCACCGGCGGCTCGACCACCAGCGCGCGGGCGAGCGCCACCGCTGCTGCTGGCCGCCGGAGAGCTGGCCGGGCTTGCGCTCCTCCAGGCCGGTCAGCGCGACCTGGGCCAGCGCCGCCTTCACGCGGCGCTCGATCTCGGGCCTGGGCACCTCGCGCATGCGCAGGCCGAAGGCCACGTTCTCGGCCACCGTGCGATGGGGAAACAGCGCGTAGGACTGGAACACCATGCCCATGTCGCGCTTGTGCACGGGCAGGTCGGTGATGTCCGCGACCGCCGACATGGACGCGGCCCGGATCGGGCAGCTCGAAGCCCGCGATCATGCGCAAGCGACGTGGTCTTGCCGCAGCCCGACGGACCCAGCAGGCGAGAAGAACTCGCCGGCCGCGATGTCGAGCGTGACCTCGTCGACGGCCACGACGCGGCCGTCGAAGGTCTTGGTCACATCCTCGAGTGCGGATGGCGGCGGAAGTCAGCGATCAGCCCTTCAGGATCTTCGTCACGCGCGCGTCGATGTCTTCCTTGCGCGCGTTGTACCATTTCCAGTCGGGCTGGATCAGCGTGCGCCACCTTGGCCTCGGTGGTGAGCAGCTTGGCGTCGTACTTGGCGTCGAGCTTCACCTTCTTGTTGGCCGGCGAATACCACACGCCCTCGGCCAGCATCTTCTGCACGTCGGGCCGCAGCATGTAGTCGATATAGGCGAAGGCCAGCTCCTTGACCTTGGAGCCCGGCGTCACGTTCAGCACCTGCTCGAGCGCCAGCACGCCCTCGGACGGGCTGGCGAAATCGATCGGCTGGTTCTGGCCGTCGTAGCGATAGACGCCCGGAATCGTGGATGACGCCTATCGAGACCTCGCCCGACAGCAGCATCTTCTCCATCTGGCCGGTGAAGTCGACGAGCTTGATGGGCTTGAGCTGCTCCAGCGCCTTGTAGGCGGCGTCGAGGTCCTGCAGGCCCTTGCCGTAGATCTTGCCCAGCATCATCAGATGGCACTGGCCGAGGCTGTTCACCGGGATGATGTAGCTGCCGCGCACGCCGGCGAGCTTGGGATCGGCGAGGTCCTTCCACGAGGTCGGCTTGGTGAGGCCCTTGTCGGTGCGGAAGCCGAGCCCGATCGCGCTGGTGAAGATCGACACGCCGACGATCTTGTCGCTCACCGCATAGGGGTAGACGTCGGCGACGTTGGGCACTTCCTTGGCGGTGATCTTGTCCATCACCAGCCCCTCGGTGACGCAGTTCCACTGCTCGTTGGAGTTGGTGTGCAGCACGTCGTAGAGCGGATCGTTCTTCGGGCTGGCCTGCAGCTTGGGCACATACGGGAAGGCCTGGTCGGCCGACACCGTGCACTTGAACTCCTTCTCGAAGGCCGGCAGGACCGTGGCCTTCATGATGTCGCCCCACTTGCCGCCCCAGGTCGTGATCTTGAGCGTCTTGGTCTGGGCGTGAAGGATCGACGGGCGCGCCGAGCGTCGCCGACGGCGGCGAGACCGGCGCCGGTCCGCAGACTGCGCTGAATTGCGACGTGAAATCATGATGACCCCTCCTGTTTCCCCTCAGAGCTTAACGTAGGCTTTGAGCCCGATCAGCCTCTCCAGCACCAGCACCACCGACAGCGCCAGCAAGATCGAGACCATCGAGGCGGCCGCGATGGCGCCGTCGAGGTCGAATTTCATGTAGTTGAACAGCACCACCGGCAGGGTCTCGCCCTTGGGCACCACCAGGAACAGCGACACCGGGAACTGGTCGAACGACACGATGAAGGCGAAGACGCCGCCCGCGAACACGCCCGGCCGGATCAGCGGCAGCGTGACCTCGAAGAAGACGCGGACCGGGCTGGCGCCCAGCACGGCGGCCGCCTCCTCGATGCGCCGGTCGAAATTGTGCAGCACGGCGAGCGTGGTGCGGATCACGTAGGGCACGGCGACCAGGGTATGGGCCAGTGATCAGGCCCCACACCGGCCGGCCGATGCCGGCCAGCAGGTAGGACTGGAACAGCGCCAGGCCGGTCAGGATGGCGGGCAGCATCAGCGGCGACATGAAGAAGGCGGTGAGGAACGTCCGCGCCCGGCAGGTTGCCGCGCGCCAGGGCGAGCGCGCAGGCGCCGCCGATCACGATGGACAGCACCAGCACGCAGCCCGCCACCCACAGCGACAGCAACAGCGCGTTCATGAATTCGGTGCCGGCGAAGAACTTCTGCGAACCAGCGCAGGCTCACGCCGACCGGCGGGAAGGAGATGTAGGGCGTCGGGTTGAGCGCGAAGATCAGCACGATGGCGATCGGCGCCAGCAGGAAGGCGAGCAGCGCGCAGTTCAGCGCCAGGTAGGCGGCGCGTCCGGCATCGAACGGCTGCCTGTTGGCGACGGCTTGCGAGGGCGCGCTCATGCCAGCCCCTGCTCGCCCGACAGGCGGGCCAGGATGCGGTTGTAGGCGATGACGATGGCCAGCGAGACCAGCAGCAGGATCACGCCCAGCGCGCCGGCGAAGTTGGGATTGAAGCTGGTGCCGACCTGCTGGGCGATCAGCATGGGCAGCGTCAGCACGTCGGTGCCGCCCATCAGCGAGGGCGTCACATAGGCGCTGATCGAGAGCGCGAACACCAGCAGCGAGCCGGCCAGGATGCCGGGCAGGCTGAGCGGCAGGGTGACCTCGACGAAGGCGCGCAGGCGGCCGGCGCCCAGGCTGCGCGCCGCCTGCTCCAGCCGCTCGTCGATGCGGCCGATCACGCCGATCAGCGTCAGCACCATGAACGGCACGTAGATATGGACCAGCGCCACCACCGTGCCGAACTCGTTGTACATCAGCGGCAGCGGCTTCGCGATCACGCCCCACTGCATCAGCAGCGTGTTGATGACGCCCTTGTCCTGCAGGATGGTCATCCAGGCGAAGGTGCGCACCACGATGCCGGTCAGCATGGGCGCGATCACCGCCATCAGCACCAGCGCGTGGCCGACGCGCGACTGCATGCGCGCCATCCAGTGCGCCAGCGGATAGCCGATCAGCAGCGACGACGACCGTGGTGATCGAGGCCGATGCGCAGGGTCGCCCACAGCGCGTCGTGGAAGATGCCGGCGGTATCGAAGATGAAGCGCTCGTAGTGGCGCGTCGTCAGGAAGGCGTTGGGATTGGTGACGGGATTGCCGGAGTAGAACGACATCGCCGCCATGACGCCGAACGGCAGCACGAAGAACAGCACGAACAGCAGCAGCGCCGGCGCCAGCAGCCAGGCGATCGGCGTAGGTCGGGAAGCGCGGCACGCCATGCGTTTCGTATCGTGGCGCGAAGGCGATGCTTCGGTCCACGCCGAAGGACAGCCGACCAATGGCCGTGTTACGGCAGCCGTCGCCATGGCATCGAAATTGCCGCTCCTTCTGCTGCTGATCGCAATCACCTGCCTCAGCCAGTTCTACCGCGTCTCCAACAGCGTGATCGCGCCGGAGCTGACGCGCGACCTGCAGCCTCAGCGCGCGCCAGCTCGGCTGGGCGGGCAGCGCCTTCTTCTTCGCCCTGTTCGCCGTGCAGGTGCCGGTCGGCATGTGGTTCGACCGCTTCGGCGCGCGCCGCACGGTGGCGGCGCTGTCGATGCTCGCCGACGGCGGGCGCGCTGTGGATCGCCGCACGCGACCGACGCCTCCGACCTGATCGGCGGCCGCGCCGTCGTCGGCGTCGGCTGCGCCGCCTCCTTCATGTCGGCGGTGTTCCTGTGCTCGCGCTGGTTCGCGCCGGCCAGGCTGGCGACCGCGCTCTCCTGGGTGTTCGCCGCCTCCAACATCGGCACCCTGGCGGCCGCCACGCCGCTCGCCTGGATCGCCGCGACCGTGGGCTGGCGCAACGGCTTTCTGGGCCTCGCGGTCGTCACGCGTTCTGGTCGCTGTGGCGTTCTACGCCGTCGTGCGCGACCGGCCGCCCGACCAGCCGGCGCCCGCGGCACGCACGGAGAACATCGGCGAGATCGTCAGCGGCCTGCTGGAAGTGTGGACGCACGCCCGGCCTGGTGCCGGTGCTCGCCATGCATTTCTTCGCCTACGCCACCATGCTGACGGTGCTGGGCGTGTGGGGCGGACCCTATCTCTACGACGTGCACAAGCTCGACGGCGTCGCAGCGCGGCAACGTGCTGCTGGCGATGGGCGTGGCGCAGATCCTGGGCATCCTGGCCTACGGGCCGATGGACCGCCTGCTGCGCTCGCGCAAGAAAGTCGTGCTGGCCGGCGCCGCGATCTCGGTGGCGCTGCTGGCGGCGCTCGCGCTGCTGCCGCGGCCGCCGCTCGGCGTCGCGGTCGTCCTGCTCACCGCCGTCTGCTTCTTCTGCGCCTTCGGCACGGTGATCGTGGCGCAGGGCCGCACGCTCTTCCCCGACCGCCTGGCCGGCCGCGGCGTCACCACCGTCAACATGGCGCAGTGCCTGGGCCTCACCGTGCTGCCGGCCGGCGTCGGCTACATCGTCGAGGCGTTCGGCAATTCCGACCTCGCCTATCGCGTGGCCTTCGGCGCGCTGGCGATCGGACTGGTGCTGGGCGCCAGCGTCTACGTCCGCTCGCGCGACAGCGCCGCCGTCCGCGGCTAGAAATGGTCCGTCGACGGAGAAAACCATGATGTCTCGCACGATGCGTGGCGCAGTGCCCGAGGCGGGTGTTCTTCTCGCTTTCATCTTCGCCTTCAGCCAGGCGATCGCCCAGACGGCGCAGCCCGGCGCGTGCCGGCGCCTGAGCGCAACGTCGAGACCGGCCTTGCCTTCCCTGACGTCATCGGGCCCGCCCGCAAGGTCGCCTCGACCGACTATGGCAAGACGCTGGGCAAGCCCGCGCTCGGCTATTCCTGGGTTACGAGACGCAGGTGCTGACGACGACCTTCTACGTCTACAATCTCGGCGTCGCCTCAATTCCTCGGGCGCGACCGGAATCGTGCTGCAGCAATTCCAGCAGGCGCAGGGCGACATCGACCAAGGCGCCAAGGCAGGTCGATACGACCAACTCAAGCCGTCGCAGGGCCGGGCAACTGTACGGTCGGCACGATAGTTTTCCGCTGCATCACCTATTCGGCCATCCGGCCGACCGACAAGCGGCCGGTCTTCACGCGACTGTTCGTAACCGGTTACCGCAACCACTTCCTCAAGATCAGGCAAGACTGGCCGCAGGATGCCGCCGGGGGCACCCGTGACGTCGATGCGGTCGTCCAGGCTTTGGCGAGTTCCGCCAAGCCTTGACGAAGGCGCTACTGCGTTGCCTGCTTGAGGTAGGCCACGAGATCGGCGAGCTGGCCGGGCTGCTTGATGCCGTTGAACACCATCTTGGTGCCGGGCACCTTGGCCTTGGGATCGCGGCTGTACTCGGCCAGGGTCGTCTCGTCCCACACGATGCCGGACTTGATCATCGCCTCGGAGGATTCGAAGCCCGCCGCCGTGCCGGCCTTGCGGCCGAACACGCCGTGCAGAGTGGGACCGGAAACGCTCGAGCCACCTTGCTCGAGCGAATGACAGGTCTTGCATTGCTGGTTGAACACGCGCTCGCCGCGACCGGCGTTGCCCGACTGGGCGAAGGCTTGCGTGGTCGAAAAGACCTGCGACGATCGCAACTGTACCTGCCCAACTTTTCATCATGCTCTCCACGCTCTAGGCCGATATCGCTCCATGTGGGTTGGCATCGGATGGACGCAAGAGGCGGGCGCTGTGTTCTCGCTCGAGCAGCGCGCGCTTGCGCCTGACGCCCCAGCGATAGCCCGAGATCGAACCGTCCTTCTTCACGATCCGGTGACACGGCACGACGACTGCGAGCCGGTTGGCGGCGCAGGCCTCGCCGACCTCGCGCGCCTCGCGCGGCGATCCGACGCGGGCCGCGATCTCGCCGTAGGTCGCGGTCGTGCCTGCCGGAATGTCGCGGAGGGCGTTCCACACTTTCAGCTCGAAATCCGAACCCTGCAGGTCGAGCGCAAAATCGGCATCGCTTTCGGGGTGCTCGATCAGCTGGGCGAGCTTGCCCAGCGTCTCTCGGCAGCGACGCCGGATCTTCGACGATGTCGGCGTCCGGGAAGCGTGCCCGAAGGCCCGCCTCGTTCACCTCGCCGAATTCCACCATCGCCAGGCCGCGCTCGGACAGCGCGGCGACGAACGGGCCGAGGGAGCTTGGTCCCGCGGCGTAGCGGATCGTGTTTGCCATGGTCTTCTCCATCGCTTGATCAATCGATGGCCCGAACATAGGCACGCCCTCTCCTTCTGGCGCTCCGCCAGCGGACTGGAATTCGAGTTTTAGGCGCCATATTGAAGCCGTGATGCCGGATCTGTTCGACCTGGAAACCAGGCAACCGCTGCAGGACGGCGCGCTGCTGCTGCGCGGCCGCGCCTTGCCCGTCGACAAGGCGTTGATCGCCGCCATCGACGGCATCGCCGCACGGGCGCCGTTCCGGCGCATGGTGACGCCGGGCGGTTTCCAGATGTCGGTGGCCATGACCAATTGCGGCAGCGTCGGCTGGGTCACCGACCGCACGGGCTATCGCTACGATGCGCGCGATCCCGAAAGCGGTGCGTCCTGGCCCGGCGATGCCCGACGTATTCCTGGGGCTCGCGCGCGACGCGGCCGCAGGAGGCGGGCTTTCCGGGCTTCGTGCCCGACGCCTGCCTGATCAATCGCTACGAGCCCGGCGCGCGGCTGTCGCTGCACCAGGACAAGGACGAGCGCGACTACAGCCATCCGGTGGTGTCGGTGTCGCTCGGGCTTGCCGGCGACGTTCCAGTTCGGCGGCCTCAAGCGCAGCGATCGGCCCCTGAAGGTGCCGCTCGCAGCATGGCGACGTCGTGGTGTGGGGCGGGCCCGCACGCCTCGTGTATCACGGTGTGCTGGTGCTGAAGGACGGGGAGCACCCGATGCTCGGACGCCGGCGCTTCAACCTCACCTTCAGGAAGGCACTCTAGGGGACTGTCGGCCAACCAATCTCGTTCGGCCGGATAGGGTTGTATCTCTCTTAGATATGCACTTGATCAAACTGGCGACTGCCGCCAGGATGTCCTTATTCAACCGACGAGATATTCAAACATCCATAACTGAAAGCTTCTCGACCAAGGCTCGCGCCTGTCGAGAGGCCGTAAGCTCCGATCTCCTCCGCTTCGGTGCCTTTTAGGGATCGAGGCGGAGGAGAGCCGATCGTCAGAGCCGATCGTCACTCGGGCTTGATGCCCTGCTCCTTGATGAGCGTCGTCCAGCGCTTCTCTTCCTTGTTGAGGTAGTCCTTGAACTCGGCCGGCGTCGAGCTCCTGAGGTCGACGCCCTGAAGCTTGAAGCGCTCGATCATCTCCGGGTCGGCCGCGATCTTGGCGATCACCTTCTGCAGCCGTGTCGATGATCGGCTGGGGCGTGCCGGCCGGCACCACCAGGCCTTGCCAGAACACCGCCTCGAAGTCGGGCAGATCGGCCGCCTCGGCGACCGTCGGGATGTTCGGGAAGGCGGGCGAGCGCTTGAGGCTCGAGATGGCGATGGCGCGGGTCTTGCCGGAATCGAGGAACGGCTTGGCCTCGAGCGAGGCCGAGAACATCATCTGCGCGTTGCCGGCCGCGACGTCCTGGCCGGCCTGCGCGCCGCCGCGATAGGGCACATGGATGAGCTTCAGTCCGGTCTGCGCCTTGAACAGCTCGGCGGCGAGATGGTTGGTCGCGCCGATGCCCGAGCTCGCGATGTTGAACTTGCCGGGATTGGCTTTCACGGTGGCGATCAGCTCGGCCATGTTCTTGGCCGGGAAGTCGGCGTTCACCTGCAGGATGAAGGGCGTGAACGACATCAGCGACACGAGGTCGAAGCTCTTGTGCGGATCGTACTGCACGTTGCCGGTGAGCGTGGGATTGATCACCAGCGAGGTGCCGCCGCCATAGATCGTGTAGCCGTCGGGCGCTGCCTTGGCGACGAAGTTGGAGGCCACGGTCGTCGCCGCACCCGCGCTTGTTGTCGATCAGGACCTGCTGGCCCAGCTCGGCTGGTCATCCGGTCGGCATAGACGCGCGCCACGCGCGTCGTTCAGGCCGCCCGGCGGATAGGGCACGATGAAGATGATGGGCTTGTTCGGCCAGTCGGTTTGCGCAAGCGAGGCGAAGGGCAGCAGCACGGCGGCCACGACGGCCGCGACAAACGTCGAGCGATTCATTGTTTTTCCTCCCCATCTCACGCGACTCCACGCACTGACGCGAACTCACTCGGCGACGAAGAACGGCAGGGTCGATTTCCTTGGTCACCGGCTCAAAACCCATGCGCACGCGCTGGCCGATCTTGAGGTCGGCCTCGGCGATGCCGCGCAGCGGCGCGTTCACGCGAACGCCCGCATCCATGTCGACCAGCGCCACGATGTAGGGCGCGGCCGCCTTGAAGAAGAAGTTGAAGGGATGGTGGCAGACCGTCCAGGTGTGGATGGCACCGCCCGTCGGCGCCTCCTTGAAGCTGCTCTCCATCGAAAAGCAGTGCGGGCAGACCGGCCGCGGATAGTGCCGCACCTTGCCGCACGCGGCGCAGTGCTGGAGCATGAACCGGCCTTCGCGCATGCCGTCCCAGAAGGGCTGGCTCTCGCGCGTCGGCGTCGGCAGCGGACGCTCGGGCACCGGCGCTGCGGTAGCGGCGGTGCTCATGCCGCCCTCCTGCAGGATGGCGACCGAGCCGTCGCCCATGTCGCCATAGCCGGTGACCAGCCCCAGCTCGGCGTCCTTGACCTGCGCCTTGCCGGCCTCGCGGCGGAGCTGGCGGGTCAACTCGACGACGTGGTTGAGGCCCACGACATGGCCCTGGCTCAACAGCCCGCCGTGGGTGTTGATCGGCAGCGCGCCGCCCAGCGCAATGCGGCCGTCCATGACGAACGGCCCGCCCTCGCCCTTCTTGCAGAAGCCCAAAAGCTCGAGCTGGTTGATCACCGTGAAGGTGAAGCAGTCGTAGATCTCGGCGACGTCGATGTCCGCAGGCCCGACGCCCGCCATCTCGTAGGCGCGCGGCGCGGCCTTGGCCAGGCCGAACTCCAGCAGGTCGGGCCGCTGCGCGATCGAGGCCGGCGATTCGGGATGGCCCTCGGCCACGCCCATGACGGTGACCAGCGGCTTCTTGAGGTCGCGCGCGCGGTCGGCGGCGCTGACGATGATCGCCGCGCCGCCGTCGCTCTCAGGCTGCAATCGAACAGCCGGAACGGATCGGCGATCATGCGCGAGGCGTGATGCTCCTCGACCGTGAGCGGTTTGTTCATCACCACGTTGCCGTTCAGGATGGCGTGCTGGCGCGTGACCACGGCAACCTCGGCGAAGTGGCGCGCCGTGGTGCCGTAGAGCTCCATGTGGCGGCGCGCGCCCTGGGCATAGAGCTGGGCCGGCGCGAACATGCCGATCGGCGCCTCGAACTCGGCGGCCAGGGCGAATTGCGGGAACTGCTGCAGGCGGGTGCTGACCCGGGCGCCCGAGTAGCCGGTGCGGCCGACCGAGATCAGCACGTGCTTGCACACGCCGGTGGCGACGGCCATGGCCGCGGTCTGGATGGCGGCCACGCAGGTGGCGCCACCCATCGGCACGAACACCGAGAGCTTGAGGTCGGGCAGGCCGAGATTGGCGATAAAATCCTCGGCGATGCCGCCGCCCGGGAAATAAGGCACGACGCCGTCGATGTCGCGCGGGCGAAAGCCGGCATCGGCGATGGCGGCCAGGCTCGCCTCGAGCTGCAGGGCCAGCCCGCTCTTGGGCGTGCCGCGCGTGTAGGCGGTCTCGCCGATGCCGCTCACCGCCGCCTTCTCGCGAAGCGGATGCGCCATGTCGATCTTCCTCCCGCCGCTCATCGTGCCCTTCCCCCGGGGAAACGGGAAGGGCTAAGCTCCCGCAGCCAACCGAGGGGGAAGAATGTCCAACGAAGAACTGGTTTCGCTCAGCGCCGTCGAACTGCGCCGCCGCATCGGCACCAAGGAAATTTCGCCGGTCGAATTGCTGGAATGCCTGCCTCGAGCGCATCGAAGAGGTGAACCCGGCGGTCAACGCCGTGACGGCGATGTCGGTGAAGCGCGCGCGCAAGGAGGCCAAGGCCGCCGAGACCGCGGTGCGGCGCGGCGAGGAGCTGCCGCTGCTGCACGGGCTGCCGACCGGCATAAAGGACCTCGAGGAGACCAAGGACCTTCTCACCACCTACGGCTCGCCGCTCTATCGCGACTTCGTGCCGACCTGGGACAACGTCATGGTCGGCCGCGTGCGGGCGGCGGGCGCCGTCGTGGTCGGCAAGACCAACGTTCCCGAGTTCGGCGCCGGCGCCAACAGCCGCAACCCGGTATGGGGCGCCACCGGCAATCCGTTCAATCCCATGCTCAATCCCGGCGGCTCGTCGGGCGGCTCGGCCGTGGCGCTCGCCACCGACATGCTGCCGGTCTGCACCGGCTCCGACACCGGCGGCTCGCTGCGCATTCCCGCCGCCATGTGCGGCGTGGTGGGCTTCCGCCCCTCGCCCGGCATGGTCGCCGTCGAGCGCCGCGCGCATGGGCTGGACGCCGATCTCGGTGCTGGGGCCGATGGGCCGCACGCGTGGCCGACACCTGCCTTCTCTACGCGACCCAGATCGGCCAGCACGATCGCGATCCGCTCTCCTTCCCGATCGAGGGCGACGCCTTCGCCGAGCCGTGGCCGGTCGATCTCGGCAGCCTGAACGTGGCGTGGACCGAGGATTTCGGCGGCGTGCCGGTCGAGAAGGGCATCCGCCAGACCATGCGCGCCAAGATGAAGGCGATGAAGCACCTGTTCCGCCGGGTCGACGAGGTGAAGATGGATCTGGGCGAAGCCGACAAGTGCTTCGACGTGATCCGCGCCGTGAACTTCGTGGCGCGCTACAGCGACGCCTACAAGAAGAACAAGGAGCTGCTCGGCCCCAACATCCGCGCCAACTACGAGATCGGCGCCAACATGACCCTGGCCGACTTCGCCTGGGCGCATGCCGAGCAGACGCGGATCTTCCGCAAGTTCCAGGAGCTCTACCGCGACTACGACCTGGTGATGGGCCCGACGGTCGGCGTCACGCCGTTTCCGTGGAAGGAGCTCTATGTCGAGAAGATGGAAGGCCAGAAGCTGCGCAACTACTACCACTGGCTGGCGCCGACCTACTGGATCACGCTCGCCACCAATCCGGCGATCGCGCTGCCCTGCGGCCTCGACCACAAGGAGATGCCGTTCGGCCTGCAGGTGATCGGCCGCTTCCGCGGCGACGGCGAGGTTCTGGGCGCCGCGCACGCCATGGAGCAGGCTTTCAAGCACATTCCCGGCCTCGGCCGGCCGCTGCCCGACATCGCCGCGACTGCAGCAAGCCCACGCCCGAGCTGAAGTCGATCGTCACCCATCCGCCCAAGCTCAACGCCCGGCCGACGCGCGGCCCCGCGCCGGGAGCGCTGTAGAGGAGCGAGCGTCATGCGCAAGGACCTGCACGGCCTCACGCTGTCGACCGACTCGGGCACCGCCGTCGATGCTTTCGACCGCGCCACGCATGGCCTATCTGAAATACCGCACCGATGCCGCCCGCCATCTCGGCGCGGCGCTGAAGGCCGATCCGCAGTTCGCGCTGGGCCACGTGCTGCGCGGCTATTTCAACATGCTGGCCTACAACACGGCCAACGTGCAGGGCGCGGCCGAGGCGCTGGCCGAGGCGCGCAAGCACGCCAAGCGCACGACGACGCGCGAGGCCGCCCATATCGAGGCGCTGGCGCGCTGGATCGACGGCGACCTCGACCGCATGCTCGACGTCTGGCGCGAGCATCTTCGCCGACCATCCGCACGACGTGCTGGCCTTCCGCCTGCACCATTTCAACGCCTTCTGGCTCGGCCGGCCGGCCACCATGCAGGCCGAGGTCGAGCGCGTGTTCCCGCACTGGAGCGCCGAGCTGCCGGGCTGGGGCATGATGCTGTCGTGCCGCTGCTTCGCCCACGAGGAGGCCGGCAACTACACCCTGGCCGAGGGCGCCGGACGCGCAGGCGATCGAGGTCGATCCCGGCGACCTGTGGGGCGCCCACGCCGTCGCCCACGTGCTGGAGATGCAGGGCCGGCGCAGCGAGGGCATCGACTGGCTGAAGCGGCTCGGAGCCCAACTGGGAGGGCGCCAACAACCTGAAGCACCACCTGTTCTGGCATCGCGCCCTGTTCCACATCGAGCGCGCGCGAGTTCGACGAGGTGCTGTCGCTCTACGACCACGGCTTCCGCGACCTCGGCTCGCCGCTCACCCAGGCGATGCCCGACATGTACATCGACGTGCAGAACGCCGCCTCCATGCTGTTCCGGCTGGAGCGCCAGGGCGTCGATGTCGGCGACCGCTGGATCGAGCTGGCCGACAAGGCGGAGGCGCGCATCGGCGACTGCCTGTCGGCCTTCACCCTGCCGCACTGGATGATGGCCCTGGCCGCGACCGGCCGGACCGATGCCGCGCAGCGCATGATCGAGGGCATGCAGCGCCTTCGCCCGCGGCAACGGCACGATCGAGCGGCTGGTCGGCCGGGTGGCGCTGCCGCTTTGCCAGGCGGCGCTGGCCCATCGCCAGGGCACGGCACGCCGAGGTGCTGAAGGCTGATGCGGCCGATCGTCGGCGACATGTATCTGCTGGGCGGCAGCCACGCCCAGCAGGACGTGCTGGAGCAGCTCTTCCTCGATCCGGCGATGAAGGCCGACAGCGCTGGCGACATCCGGCTGATGCTGGAACGCGTGTCGGCCGGCATCCGGTGCCGCCCAGCCGCCGCATCGGCTACGCCGCGGCGGCGGCGCGCCACGCGCATTGAAGGCGCCGGAAACGCGCCACGGCAGTTTGACGGTTGCCGCGATCCGCTTCACAGAAAATCACAATAAAACGCCGCCATGGCGCCACTCGCGCCCGCGTACCTCGTTGCATGGGGAAGCCTGAACGGCTGTCGCCATGGAGGTCGAGATGCGCAACGTCAAATGGCTGATCGCGGCCGGCCTGATCGCCGCGACGACGGCCGGGCTGTGTCGAGTCGAACGGCTATCCGAGCACCGCCTACAACAACGGCTATAACAACGGCTACTACAGCAACGGCGTCTACTACAGCAACGCGCGGCCGCCAACACGCCGGCTACTATCGCAACAGCGGCTATGCCTACAGCAACAGCGCCGCCGCAACACCACCGGCGCTGGGCCGAACGGCGACTACGATCGCGACGGCATTCCCAACAAGTACGACCGCGATGCCAACGGCGACGGCGTTCCCGATCGCTACCAGCGCTAGCGGATCGTATCGACGTCGCTGGCCGGCTCCGATCGTATCGGGGGCCGGCATTGCGTTCGCCTTCAAGAAATCGCAATTGCGCCGCCGCTCCGACCATCGTTCGGACTCGTAAGCCCTGCTAGGAAGGGCCGGTAAAAGGGTCCCTCCCGCGGAGGCAAGCAATGCGCAAGTTCATGGGATTGGTGGCGACGGGCCTCGCTGGTCACGCTCGACCGGCTGCATCGACACGATGAGTTCAGGCTATCCGTCGACCTACGGCTACTGGCGGTCGAACGGCTACGGCTAGGCCAGAGCGGCTACGGGTACGGCCAGAGCGGTTACGGCTACAGCCAGCCGACCTACTACAGCCAGCCGACCTACTACCAGCCGGCGCCGCAAGTCGTCACGCAGACCCGCTACGTGCCGGTGCCGGTGGCGACGCCCGCGCCGCAGCCGCGCCGCCTGCGCGATCAGCGACCACGACGGCATCCCGGACCGCTACGACCGCGACAAGAACGGCGACGGCATCCCTGACCGCTATGCAGCGCAGCAGTCGCTAGCCGCCACTAGTCGGGCGCCTTGCAGGCGAAGTTGGCCGCGTCGTCGGGGCTGCCCGAGCCCGCAGTAGCGGGCGACCTGCGGATAGGGGCAGAGCGGGCGCGTGCGCACCAGCTTGCCCTTGTCGACCTGCGAGGCCGTGATCGAGGCGGGCGCCACGCCGTTCTCGACCCAGTTGATCAGCGCCGTCATGGCGTCGAGCCGGTCGGTGCCGACGCCGCCGCGGCAATGGAACATGCCGGGCACCATGAACAGGCGGAAGAAGTCCGGCGTGCCGAGCGCCGTTGGCCGCCACCGCCTTCATGTAATAGTCGATGCCCATCAGCGGCGGCAGCGCGGTGTCGGCCCAGCCGAAATACATCAGCAGCTTGCCGCCGCGCGCGCGGAACGGCCGAGAGGTTGGGATCGGTGGCGTTCAGGAGCGCGCGCGCATCGGCGTACTTGGCGATGTCCTTGGCGAAGTCGAACTTCGCCGGATCGAGCGACGGGATCGGACTTGGGCAGGAAGTAGCGCACGAAGCTGTCGCCGAAGCCGTGCTGCAGCGACTTGCTGCCGGCCGGCGGCGATCAGCCAGCGGTCCCAGCCGCTGTCACGTCGCGCCGGCCGGTGAAGGACTGGCGCCCGTCACCTCGGCGCCGACCGGCTGGCCGAAATGCGCCGGCTTGCCGTCGACCTGCAGCGCCGTCATGGATCTTCTTGATCGCCGCGGTCTGCGCCGGCGTCAGGCAGGTCTCGCCGTCCTGGCCGGCCGGGCATTGCGCCACGTCGCGCGCCGGATCGAAGTCGCAGCGCCGCGGATCGTCGATCAGGCCGTCCTTCAGCCCGTCCTTGGCGTCGCAGCGCGCGTAGGCGGCATCGGCGACCAGCTTCATCTTGGCGACCGGCACCGGCGTCTCGACCAGCACCAGGCCGTTCCACAGGCTCTGCGTCACGGTGTCGACGAAGTTCAGCACCGGCGCGCCGGCGACGATGCCGTCGAAATCCTGCGGAAGCGCTGGGCGCTGATCAGGCCCTGGCGGCCGCCGGTCGAGCAGCCGTCCCAGTAGGAATAGGCGGCGGCGCGCGCCGTAGTAGGCGGCGGCGATGCGCTTGGCCTCGACCGCCGTCAGGTGCACGGCGCGGAAGGCGTAGTCGACGCGCTTCTGGTAGCTCAGCGGCGAAGCTGGCGAGCGGCTCGGCCACGGCGTCGTGGCCGGTGTTGGTCTGGGCCGTGGCGAAGCCCTGCTTCAGCGCATTGGCGCGATAGCATCGGCCGCGAGCCGAACTCGGGCGTCTCGCCGGCGAAGCCGCCATTGCCGTGCATGTAGAAGCGGCGGTTCCAGTTGGCCGGCAGGTTCAGCTCGAAGCGGATCTCGGGCTGGATCAGGCCGGTCGACGCGGCAATGCTCGGGCACGCCGTCGGCCGCCGGCACCGCGCGGGCCGACACGATGGTGGTCTCGGCCGTGGCGAGGCCTGGCGACGGCGGCGCAGCTCATCGCCGGCTTGGCCGGCGCCACGCCGTAGCGCACCGCCGAGTTGGCGGCGTCGGTGAAGCTGTAGCCGTTCTGCGCCAGCGCCGCACGCCGGCATCAGCGCGAGCGCCGCGAGGACTCCTTCTGCTCGGACCATCGCTTCGCCCCTTGGTTCTCGGCTTCTTGATCTCGTCGTCGTGCTGGCCGAGCGACCGAGCGCGGCGCGGCGCACGCCGCCCGGCGTCGCCGACATCTTGAGCGGCACGCCCAGCGTCTTCTGCTTGCCGGCCTTGGCGTGCTCGACCTCGGCCACCATGCCGCGCGCCAGGATCTGCGGATCGGCGAAGACCTCGTCGTGATGCAGCACCGGCCCGGCGGGAATGCCCTCGGCCTCGAGCGCCGCCATCCAGTCGGCGGTGGTGCGCTTGCGCACCTCCGCCTGCAGGATGCCGACGATCAGGTCGTTGTTCTTCACGCGCTCGGCGTTGGTCTTGAAGCGCGGATCGTCGGCGCAGCTCGGGCTTGCCGATCATCGCGCAGAGCTTGCGGAAGAAGTTCTGCTGCGCGCCGCCGATGGTGAGCCAGCCGTCGGCGGTCTGGAACACCTGGTAGGGCGAGGAGCCGCGATGGGCCTGGCCGAGCTTCGCCGGCCGCATGCCGTTGGCGAAATAGTTGGCGGCCTCGTAGACGCCGAGCGACACCGTGGCCTCGAGCAGCGAGGTCTCGACCCACTGGCCCTCGCCGGTCTTCTGCCGCGCCTGCAAGCGCCGCCAGCACGCCGATGGTGAGATAGAGGCCGGCGCCGACATCGGAGATGGCCGAGCGGAATGCGGTAGGGCGGGCCGTCCTTGGGGCCGGTCACCGACATCAGGCCCGACATCGCCTGGATCATGAGATCGAAGCCGCCGCGGCTGGCATAGGGGCCGGTCTGGCCGAAGCCCGAGATCGAGCCCAGCACCAGCCGCGGATTGCGCGCGCTGCAGCGCGTCCCAGCCCAAGCCCGAGCCGTTTCATCACGCCGGGCCGGAAATTCTCCAGCACCACGTCGGCGCCGTCGACCAGGTCCCAGAAGATCTTCGAGGTCGGCCGGCGTCCTTGAGGTCGAGGCGGATGCCGCGCTTGTTGCGGTTCCACAGCATGAAGCGGCGCGCCCTCGCCCTCGACGAAGGGCGGCGCGCCGCGCATGGAATCGCCCTGCGGGCTTTCGATCTTGATGACGTCGGCGCCGAGATCGCCGAGCTGCATGCCGCAGAACGGGCCCGACAGGTGCGTCGTCAGGTCGAGGACCACCAGGCCGTCGAGCGCGCCCGCCATGCTATTCTCCCAGCAGCTTCTTGAGGTCGGCCATGGTCGTGCGCCCACTGTCGCCGCCGCCGAACTCGTTGGACACGACCTTGCCGTCCCTGACGATCAGGAAGCGCGGCGTGCCGCTCTTGCGCGGCAGCTGGTCGAGCACCGGCCTTGAGGTCGCCCGGCCAGTAGCGCGCCTGGTAGGCCTCCTTGAGCTTGGGCGATCTGACCTCGACCCAGGTCACCTTGTGGAACTCGGGCGAGGCGCAGCCAGCCCGCCTTCTGCGTGTTCTTCCACTGCGTGCAGGGCGGGCAGTCCCAGCCGCCGACATAGATCGACCGTGAGATCGGACGCGCGCGCGCGCCGGCGCCAGCGATGTCGAGGCGAGCAGGCACTGCAATAAGGAAGGCGCGGCGATTCATGTCGGGTAATCTAGGCCGGCATGCCGGCCGCCAACAAACCCTCTCTCGACACCCTGGGTGAAATCTTCCGGTTCGCGGTGCGGCGCTTCCGGGCGGCGCGGCTGGCCTACGGCCACGGCACGACCAACGCGCGCGACGAGGCGGCCTTCCTGGTGCTGGAGGCGCTGCGGCTGCCGATCGACCGCCGTCGATCCCTATCTCGACCTCGCGGCCGACGCGCGGCCGAGCGCGCGCGGCTGCTGACCCTGATCGACGCGCGCGTGCAGCCTGCGCCTGCCCGCGCCCTATCTGGTGGGCGCGGCCTACATGCATGGCGTGCGCTTCCATGCCGACCGGCGGGCGCTGATCCCGCGCTCCTTCATCGGCGACATGCCGGCGGACGGCGTGCTGCCGATCGGCGATCCGCGCAAGATCGCGTCGCGTGCTCGATCTCTGCACCGGCTCGGGCTGCCCCGCCATCCTGGCCGCGCTCGCCTTCCCGCGGGCGCGCATCGACGCCGGCGACCTGTCGGCCGGCGCGCTGGCGCTGGCGCGGCGCAACGTGGCGGCCCATCGCCTGGCCGATCGCATCGCGCTCCATCGCGGCGATCTCTTCGCGCCGCTCGGCCGGCAGGCGCTACGACCTGATCCTCAGCAACCCGCCCTATGTCGATGCGCGCGGCATGGCGCAGCCTGCCGCCCGAGTACCGTCATGAGCCGCGCCTGCGCGCTGGCGGCGGCAAGACGGGCTTCGACCTGGTGCGCCGCATCGCCGGCCGAGGCGCCCACGGCACCTGCGCCAGGACGGCGCCCTCCTCCGTGAGATCGGCCAGCGCACGCGAGCCCATCGAAGCAGCCTTCCCGCAAGCCTCGTTCCTCTTCCTCTGGCTCACACGCTGATGCCGAGCGAAGGTATACGAGGTGTTCTGGATCGCCGCCGATCGATTGTAGACAGACTCCAAAGAAGGTTTCCGCCCTTCCCGCTACGCCCACAGTATTTCGCCTGACCAAAAGCAAGTTTGAACTCTCCCGTGGTAAAAAGCCGACGATATCGGCCTTTTCTTGAATGTGATGAAGCCGCAGGTTTCCGCACTTCCCATACCCCTTTTTTCGACCTTTCTGCAGACGCTCTGGTGGCCAATGGCGTCGAGCGCCCACGCGCCGGTGCCGCCGATGGTAGCCTGACGAATCCCTAGTGAAAGTCAAGTATAAACCGGCAGCACGTAAGTGACACTGGTCAGGAGGTAGTGCGTCTGGCCTACGCCGTACATTCCCCGGATGAACCCTCGGAACGGTGCGAACGCTAACATCCTGCCGGGTTCCGGTGAAGCCATAGGCGGTCCACGCAGTTTCCCCGGCGCTCCCGCCGCGTCCACCGTCCAAAACGACCTTTGATCCATCGATTTGGCTCTTTCCCTCGTCATTCAGACGCACTCCTCCCGTGGTGATGACGCATCCGCTCCGTTCAGTCCTACGCTGGGGCCGGTCGTCGTCGCAGTCCGTCGATCAGCCGCAGGATTTGCTCGAACAGTTCTCTCGGCACCGCGACCTCGGCCATCTGGAAGACGGCGTAGCGGGCGTGGCGCACGACCTTGGCACCGATCTTGATCAGCTTCTCCCGCAGGCTGGTCAGCGACCACTGCGCGACCGCCTCGGGCAAGGCCAGCGTCCGCATGAAGTTGGCGAGATTGTAGGCCAGCGCGTGCAACTGAAGACGCACCGCGTTGGCGGCGAACGAGCAGCACGACAGGCGCGTCCACTTGATCGCGTTCTTGCCTTCCTTGATCCATTGCTCGCACGTCCCGCGCTTGTTGTAGAAGGCGACGACCCGCTCCACCGGTCGCGACAGGTTGGTGACGATGAAGCCGACGCGGGGATAAAGCTCGCCGGGGTGCCACTCGACCTTGGCCACGACGCGGCGTGGCATCGTCCAGCTTTGCGCCTGATAGCTGAAGCTGGCGTAGTAGCGCCGGACCGTGATCGGCGGGCGACCAACAGGGCGCTTGAGCAGGTAGCCGATCCTGCTCCTGCAGGATGCGGTTGGCCGGCAGCCGGATCGTGTACTTGTAGCCTTCGGCCTCCAGGAACTCGTAGACCTCGGGGTTGGCAAAGGCGGCATCGGCGCGGAAGTAGCGGCGGAGGTCGCGCTCCCGGTAGCGGGCCACGACCGGTTCGAGCACGTCCTTCCAGCCGTCCGCCGAATGGACGTTGCCCGGGCGCAGCGCAGAACGCTCCAGATCGCCGAACTGGTTGAACACGAACAGCGGATGGTAGCAGGTGCAGGCGAAGTGGCCGTTGTAGGCGGTGCCTTCCTGATCGCCATGGGTCGGGCTGACACTCGAATCCATATCGAGCACGATCGACCGCAGCGAGCGCCGACCATGAACACAGTCGATCCACTGCCCGGAGAGATCGGTGAGCGCGGCGAGGTTCTCGTCACTCGCCAGCCACTCGGTCTCGAACCGCCCCATCTGGCTGGTCGAGGCTCGCATCGCGCTCGACAGCCTTGCCGCCGACGATCCAGCGCATCGCGGGATCACGTCCCAGCCGGTCGGCGTCGTTGACGTCCTCGTATCCGGCAAGCCGACCGAACACCGACTGGCGCAGCATGCCCACCAGATCATGGCGACCGTTCCGGCCCGTGCGACCGTCAACCAGGTGCTGCTCCGCGATGGCCATCAGGCCGAGCGCGTCATCAAGCTCGCGATAGGCCAGCAGTCCGGCATCAGAGGTGACGCTCGAACCGTGAAACTCCAGCTTGAGGCGGCGGTCGAAATCGAGCCGGAGGGCATCGGATTCGGCTTCACCCGCTGGCTGCGCCATCATCGCCCTCGATCCAATGAAAGTCAAGATGCGCTGAAGCCTCACAGCTCCAAATGGGATCGGCGCGGGCCAGTCTTCAGCCTGGTTCATCTGGGAGATACGGGCTAAGCTCGTATCCTTAAGCCCAAAGCAAATCCCCAGCGCCCGTGGCAGGTGCGGATCAGGGTGCCGCCGCGGTCGACGGTGCGCGAGCGGCCGACCACCTTCTCGAGCGGCACGTCGATCACCGTGGCGGTTCCACCACGCCACCATGCGGTCGGCCTTGCCGTCGGCCAGCAGGTCGACCGCGCGCACGCCCAGCGCCGCGCGAGCAGCCGGTCCTCGGCCGTCGGCATGGCGCCGCGCTGGACGTGGCCCAGCACGGTGGCGCGCGCTTCCGCGCCGGTCGCCTGCGCTGAGCCGATGCGCCAGCCAGCTCGCCGACGCCGGTGGTCGGGCGCATCGCTGGCGGCATCGGGCGCCTCGTCGGACCTGGCCGGCCGCTTCCGCCACCACGACCAGCGCCGAGGTGCGGCCGGCGCGCGCGCAGGCCGGCGATGTGCGCCACCACGTCGTCGAGCTGCCAGCGCACCTCGGGGATCAGCACGACGTCGGCGCCGCCGGCGATGCCGGCGGCGATGGCGATGTGGCCCGCGTCGCGGCCCATCACCTCCAGCACCATGACCCGCGTCGTGGCTGGCGCCGGTCGGCTGCAGGCGGTCGAGCGCCTCGGTGGCGATGGCGACGGCCGTCGAATAGCCGATGGCGCGCTCGGTGTTGGCCGACGTCGTTGTCGATGGTCTTCGGGATGCCGATGAACGGCAGTGCCGCTCGGCGCCAGCAGCCGGCGCAGGATGTCGAGGCTGCCGTCGCCGCCGACGCCGATCAGCCCGTCGAGGTGCGAGCTCGCGCAGGCCCTCGACCATCTCGGCCGAGCGGTCCTTCAGGCGTGCCGTCGGGCATCGGAAAGGCGAAGGGATCGCCGCGGTTGGTGCTGCCGAGGAAGGTGCCGCCCTGGCGCGCCAGCGCCGCGTCGAGCCGCGCCGGATCGAGCGGTCGCCGCCTCGACCGGCCGCTCGCAGCAGGCCCAGCGTGCCGTGGCGGATGCCCACCGTCGTCCAGCCGTAGCCGTGATGGGCGCGCAGCGCCACGGCGCGGATCGTGGCGTTCAGGCCCGGCGCAGTCGCCGCCGCTGGTCAGGATGCCGATCTGCTTGGTCATGCAACGCCTCCGCGCCTAGTCTAGCACATGGCCGAGCACTCCGCAAGACAGCACCCGACATTCGACACCGAACGGCTGCGACTGCGGCCGTTCCGCGGCGAGCGATCTCAAGGCGCTGCATGCGCTCTATGGCGATGCCGACAACCTCCGCTACTGGGGCGTCGATCGCCCAGCCCCGATCTCGACCGCGACGCGCCGCGATGCTGCGCTGGCATCTCGCCTACCGGCCGCGCGACTACGTGTTGTGGGCGGTCGAGGAGAAGAAGCAGCCGCAAGCGTGGTCGGCATGATCAACTATCACCGTCGCGAGCTGCGCGAGAAGACGCGTCGATGTCGGCTGGCTGCTGCCGCCGCGGCATCAGGGCAAAGGCTACATGACCGAAGCCGGCCGCGCGCTGCTGCGCCACCTGTTCGACGATCTCGGGTGCACAAGGTCGAGGCGTTGATCCGGCCGGAGAACAAGCCGTCGGCGGCGCTCGCCAAGCGCCTGGGATTTCGCCTGGAGGGCGGGCCGATCCGCGACCGCTGGCTCGTCTCCGGCGCGCTGGCATAGCGTCATGCTCTACGGCCTGATCGCCGGGGAGGAACGGTAATGCGACCGGTATTCGATCCCAGTGCGGTTCATCACCTGAAGCATAGCGGCGCCGTCGATGCCGACGGCCACGTGCTCGAAGACGCCGGCCTGTGGGACCGCTACATCGAGGCCAAGCATCGCGACCGCGCGCTGCAGCATGAAGCGCGACGCCGAACGGGCTGGAATATCTCGAGATCGGCGGCCTGCCCAGCAAGCGCACGCGCAAGGGCTATCCCGCCACCCTGGGCCGCATGGGCCAGAAGGATCTCGAAGCCTTCAAGCCGCATCCCGACAAGACCTACGCCGCCAACATGCCCTACGGCGCCTGCGACGCCGGCGAGCGCCTGAAGCTTCTCGACGCCGAGGGCCTCGAGGCGGCCGTGCTCTATCCCACGCTCGGCATCCTGTGGGAGGCCGAGCTCGCCGATGTCGAGCTGAGCCAGGCCTATTGCCGCGCCTACAACCGCTGGATCGCCGATTTCTGCCGCGACTCGAAGGGCCGGCTGATCCCGATCGCCCATCTGTCGCTCGGCGATCCGGCGGCGGCCGCCAGCCGAGCTCGAGCGCGCGGTGAAGGACGGCTGCCGCGGCGCCTTCGTCGTGCCCTTCGCCTGGACGCACAAGGCGCACGGCGATCCGGTGCACGATCCGATCTATCGCCAAGGCGGTCGAGCTCGACGTGCCGATCGCCATCCATCCCGCCTTCGAGCCGTTCGAGCTGCGCTCGCCGCGCTTCGAGAACGGCCATCGCCTGTCGCTGCTCGCCTCGGTGACGGCGGGCGACGGCGTGCGCCAGGCCTTCACCACCTTCTTCGACTTCGCGACCTTCGACCGCTTCCCAAGCTGAAGCTCGTGCTGCTGGAATCGCGGCGCGGGCTGGATCGGCTACTGGCTCGACCGGCTGGACGGCGTGGCGACCGCCACCTATCTCGGCGGCCGCGCGCCGCTGAAGCTCAAGCCCAGCGACTATTTCCGCCGCCAGGTCTGGATCTCGGGCGATCCCGACGAGCGCACGCTGCCCGCCATGATGACGACCTACGGCGCCGACCGCTTCTTCTGGGCGTCGGACTATCCGCATCCCGACCACACCGGCGACTACCTGCAGGCGCTGGAGGAGATGGTCGACGCGGTGCCCGCCCCGGCCCGCGCCGGCCTGCTGGGCGGCAACGTCCGCCGCGCCTTCGGCTTCTGGTCACTCGCGGTTGACCGGATCAATCAATCTTGAAGTCGGCCGGCGCGCGTCGCACAATGCGCGGCATGAAAGACCATTACACGAGCTTCGCCGGCTACAACGCCTGGGCCAACCGCCGGCTCTACGACGCCGCCGCGCATGCTGTCCGACGCCGAGTACCGCGCCGACAAGGGCGCCTTCTTCAAGTCCATGCACGGCACGCTCAACCACCTGCTCGCCGACCGACCGCATCTGGATGAAGCGCTTCACCGGCGAGGGCGAGGCGCCCGACCGGCTGGACGCGATCCTGCACGAGCGCCTGGCCGATCTCGCGCGCGCGCGCGAGGCCGAGGACCGGCGCATCGTCGCCTGGATCGGCGGCCTCGACGAGACGCGGCTCAAGGGCGTCATCCGCTACCGCCGCGTCTCGACGCCGGACGAGTTCGTGCAGCCGCTGATGCCGGCGCTCGACCACTGGTTCAACCACCAGACCCATCATCGCGGTCAGGCGCATATGATCCTGACCAGCCTCGGCAAGAAAGCGCCGGAGCTCGACCTGCTGTACGCACTACCAGCGCATGGTCAGGAAACCCCGCACAGGCTTGACACAGTCATGCCTCCCCGTCTTACGGGGAGGTGCCCCGTCGCTACGAGGTGTTTGGACCGGAGTCATGGTGGCGAACGGGTGTTCGGGGACTATGGTGGACGCATTTCACATTAGCTCGAGTTTATGATTAAGTCGATTGACCTTGACGGTGACGTGGCGGAAGACGAGGTCGAAGACGCCGTCACGGTCTGGTGCTGGCCTGCAGGGCCACATGCGCTTGCCGACCAGCGCCCTGGAAGCCTTGATACGCCTGCCGCGGAAGCCGATGCGAGCAGCGAGGTCGACACGACGCACGATGTCGTCGGGACCGTAGTCGAATGGCTCGACCGCTGGCGTTGAACGAGCGCGGACTGGGCCGATAGCGATCGGCCGGAGACAGCCAGAGCCAAGGCATCGTGCGGGCGATGATGGTTGTAGCGATGGCGCCAGGCGTCGAAAGCTTGCTGGGCGTGGTCGAGATCGTCGAAGGTGCGGCCGATCGAGCAGCTCGGCCTTGAGCGTGCGGTTGAAGCGCTCGTTCTTGCCGTGGCTCTGCGGATGGCGCGGCGGCACTGTGCGCAGAGGCGCCACGCCATGCTCGATGAGCCAGACGCCGAGCTGTCGTGAGCCCATGCTCGGCGTCGTCACCCCAAGGGTTACCGTTGTCGGTCAGGATGACCTCGGGCAGACCATAGCGCTCGAATGCCGCCTGCACTGCATTTTGCACCGTTTGATCGGCGCTCGTTGTCGGCCGCCTGCAGCACCACTGCGTAGCGCGAATGGTCGTCGACCACTGTCAGGGATGCAGCCGCCCACCGCCGAACGGCGACATCTCCCTTGAAGTCCATCTGCCACAGCGTGTTGGGCTGGGCGTGCTCGAACCGCTTCCAGGCCTTCTGGCCGGGCGCCACCATCGGCTGACCGTTGCGGCGCAGGATCTCGGTGATGGTCGATGCGACATGGCGGCGACAGGCCTCGCCGGCGCAGGCTGCGCGCGCGATCTTGCGGCCGCCCCACACCGGGTTCTCCGGCGCACCGCCAGCACCGCCTCTTCCGTCTCAGCGTCCGTCCGAGACGGCGATCGATGCGGACGACGCGACCGTTCGGTCAGCCCTGCCGGACCTTCAGCTACGGTAGCGCTCCAGCCACCTGTACAGCGTCTTCGCGGCTGGATCCTGAACCACCGGCAGAGCTGGCGCCGGTTGGCACCCTCTCACAGCGCCAACCGGCAGACCTCTTCTCGAGGCTTCTTCCTTCCCGAAAACGGCATCGAAAACCTCATGGATCCACTCCTCCGGGGTGTTCACCATGTCTCCGAACACCTGTTCACATATCTCCCGGTCCGTACAATGGGGCGGAGGGGGAAGGCCCCAGAGATGATTCCGAAGAGCATGATCTTAAATCTGCAGGCACTTCTACTGGGTCCACTGGGGCTTTCCCCCTCCGGCCCGCTCGAGCCACCTCCCCCGCAAGACGGGAGAGGTGAATGAATGCGTCTCTACGATCTAAGGAATTCGCGGCAGCGTGATCAATGCTTGCAGTCCACCGGCGGGCAGGTTGGACAGGACGACGTCGCCGCCGTGGCCGCGAATGATCGCAAGCGCTGCCGTCAAGCCGAGGCCAACGCGACCAGTCGTCCGGTTGCGTGAGCTTTCGAGCCGGTAGAAGGGGCTGAACACGCGCTCCAGAGCCTCGGTTGGAATTCCGGGCCCGTGATCCCTGACCATGATGGAGATGGTCGTTTCCCGACAGAGCGAGAAGGTTCGATCGTGGAGCGGCGCGCCATATTTGACGGCGTTCTCGATCAAGTTGGCGAAGGCCCGTTTTCAGCGCAACGCGGCCGGCCGCGACCGACCGCGTGCGAGAGGTCCCGCACATAGGCGATTTCGATGTCCTGATCGGCATAGTCGTTGGCGATGGTGCTGCAGGAACGCCCGCGAGATCGAAACTCGCCACGGCCTCCCTCGTCCGCGTCTCCCCGGAAGAAGGCGCGAGCGCGCCGTCGACCATTGCCTGCAACTCCTCGACATCGCGGAACAGCCGGGCTTTTGCTGCACGTGTGTCCTCGATGAACTCGCCGCGCAGGCGGATCCTGGTCAACGGCGTGCGCAAATCGTGCGAGATCGCCGCAAAGCATCGCGGTGCGGTAGGCCACGAACTTCTGGATCTGTGCCTGCATCTCATTTGAATGAGGTGATGACGCTGGCGAGCTCCCGCGGCCCCGTTTCCGCCATTGGCGGGAGCTTGAGGATTCGTGCCGAAAGACGTATCGCCACGGCGGGAACTTCCTGATCGGACGGACCAGCCGACGCGTTGCGATCGTCGACACGTGATGCCGGTCGACACCGCCAGAAGAAAGCCGCCGCAGGTCGGCCGTATGTTCCTGCCAGGGCAGACCCCACAGCCGTTCCGGCGCGGTGAAGACGAGCCAACCACCATCGGACTGCTGCACGGGCCAGCACATAACCATGAGGGTATCTCGTGCGCTCCTCCCGGAACTCCGGCGAAGTCGACATCAGCGCGTCACTGGATCCATGCCGGTTTCAAGGTCACGACGACCGGGCGGCGGTCGCCGAGCAGCTTCTCCGTCACCGCGCGGATATGCTCCGGGGCTTCGCCGGTTGGCCTGCTCAAGGACAGTCAGAAGCCGGCGACGTTGCGGCGTGCCAGCCGACCTCGAACCGCGCCGGTGCTGGCGGCGGCGAGCTGCTCCTCATCGGCGGCGGCGCGGTCTCGATGATGCGCACCATATTGGCGGCCTGCTCCAACGAGGCACAGAGCGCTTCCAGGGAGGGCTGCGCCCATACGCCGCCGAAGACGAAGAACAGGCCGGACGAGCGCCCAGGTCACGGCGATCGGCCAGCGCGCGACCCGTCAGCGCGAAACGCCGTGCAATGGAGTCGCGTTTGGCCAGAGCGCGATGTTCATCCCCGGCGTCACCTTGGCCTCGAAGGCATAGCCGCCATTGCGAACGGTGCGATGACCACCGAGAGGCAGCCTTGGAGCCTGCCGCCAGCTTGCGGCGCAGGCGGCTGACCAGGGTGTCGATGTCTGCGGTCGTACGCCGCGTGCGCCGGCCCGCGCGCCAAATCGAGCAATTGATCCTCGCGTCAGCACGCGCTGGGGGCGCTCCACAAAGGCGAGCAGGAGATCAAGACTCTCCACGCCGGACAGCAGCTACGCGAGCGTATCAGGTCGGAGGAACGGCGCTCGCGCCGCGCGACGTCGAGGCGGCGCCAATCGCACGCTAGCACATGATCGGCCGGATATCGCTTCGGCGCCGGCGCCGCGAGTGTCTCGGCCGTTCGCCGCAGCACCGCGCCTCGACGCGCGCCAGCAGCTCGCGCGCTGATCGAAAGGCTTGGTGACGTAGGTCGTCGGCGCCGAGACTCGAGGCCCACGGTGCGATCCGTGTGGTCGGTCACCGCGGTGAGCATGATGACCGCGCGCGCGAGGCGGCGCGCAGCTTCTTTGCATAGCTGAAGCCGTCTTCCCGCGGCAACATCACGTCGAGGATCACCAGATCGATCGGGCGCCTTTCCAGGGCCGCGAACATGGCGGCGCCGTCCGCAGCGACGGTCACCGCAGATTGCGAGTGGCTTTTTGAAGAAGGTCATGTCAGCAGCGACAAGATATCGTCGTCGTCGTCGACGATGAGAAGGTGGGGCATCGCAGCCATTCTCCAGAGATAGCACCCAGGCTCGCCAGCCCTTGGCGTCGCCGCAGGCGCAGCCGCGGTTTGTTTCAACGCCGACACAATGTGTCGTCCCGCCTGCAAGCCCGAAATCAAGCCGGCCCCAGGGCCGCGCCTTGGCGCTTGCTCCTACACAAGCAGGAGCATGATCCGCGACAGCGTAGTCCTCATGGTGCTCCGAGCCGGCGCGGCGCGACGAATGGTCCCCGGCGCCGGGAGGCCGGCGGAACGCTGGCAGCGGTGTCGCGCTCGCGTCGGCCCTTCGCGCTGGCTGCGCAATCAGCCCACCCGCCGGCGGAGCCGCGGGCCCGTGCCGAGTACGAGCGAAACAACGACCGGCGGGGCCGACCAATCGGGCCGCTCTTCGCCGGCAACAAATTCGTCGATGACAACGCGCTGCAACCGGTCGCCCGAGGCTATCGGACTACGTCCCCGGCCGGCGTGCACGAAAAGCATCCATAACTTCGTCAGCAATCTCGGCCAGCCGGCTATCGCGGTGAACGACGTCCTGCAGGGCAATTTCAGCCGCAGCTGGAACATCGCATCAACGTTTTGTCATCAACACGACCGTCGGCGGTGCGGGGCTGTTCGACGTGGCGACCGACTGGGACCGGCTCAGTCCCACTCCCGCCGATTTCGGGCAGACGCTCGGGGCGTGGGGCGTGGGCCCTGGCCCGAGCGTTCAACTGCCGCTCTTCGGCCCCTCGATGTGCGCGACAGCGTCGGCAAGGTCATCGACCTCGTATCGAACCCGACGAACTTCATTCCGGCCGGCGCGGCCGCGACCGTCGGGGCAAACGGCCACCGGCGGCGTGGGCTTCATAGACCGGCGCGCCGGCCTGTTGAGCACGACAGGTCCCTCTGGAGCACAACTCGCTTCGACTACTACGCGGCCTTGCGAAGCGCCGTACGGCGCGCGGCGCGCGGCGCTGGTTGCCGGAGGGAAAGCGCCGGGGAGGTCGCGCCCAAGGACGCCGCGCCATCGGCGCGCCGCGCCTGCTCCTGCAGCGCCTGCAGGTGTCGGCCGATGAAGCGACCCGGCTCCGACGGCCCACCAAGCCCAGCTGACATCTTGAAAGCACCGCGATGACGGGCGCGCATCTTGTGCCGGTCTGCCGAACCTTCCCTTCGCGGTGCATGGCATTCGGTGGTACAGTCCTCCTTTGCCGCACTCCAGCCTCGCGGCCGTGCTGCTCCACATGACTGGCAGCGGAACAGCGAGGAGCGCCGAGCGAGAGCGCGCTTGTCCGAACTTGGCAATCATCTCCCTCAGCTGACATCGGCCTGACCCGTACCGACGTCGCCTTCGGGAAAGTCGCTGATCCGGGCAAGTTCGCCGTGACAGGAAGCCAAATGGAGAAACCATGACAAATCTTCCTCGCCCGGCCCGCTCGACCTTCCGTGCGGCGCCACGTCTTCCGATCGCGTGTCGCGCAGCGGGCTGGCGCGATGAGCGAAGGCCTCTGCCGACTGCGGCAACCATCTCCACGCCCAGGCTGCGCAAACACTCTATCGGCGCTGGGCCGGCTCGGGCGCGGGCCTTCTGCTCTCCGGCAATATTCAGGTCGACCGCTGGCAATCTGGAGCGGCCGAACAACGTCGTCATCGACGATGAGAGCCGCCGGCTCAGCTCTCGCCGGACTTGCCGAAGCCGGAACGCCGCGGGGCGCTCACTTCCGGGCTCAGCTCAGTCACACCGGACGGCAGGTCAGCAGTTGCATCAATCCCGCACCGCTCTCCTGCTCGGATGTCGAGTGTCGACGTGATGCGCAATGCGGGATTCAGCTTTGCCAAGCCCGGCACCGATGACCGGGCTCGAAATTGGTTACCATTGCCATCGACCAGTTCGCCTTCGCTGCCACGGAAGTGAAGGATGCCGGCTTCACCGGCCTGTCCATCCATGCGGCCCACGGCTATCTGATCTCGCAGTTCCTGAGCCCACTTTCCAATCGTCGCACCGGATCGATGGGGCGTTTCGCTGGAGAACCGCACACGGCTCCTGCTCGACGTGATCGCCGCCATCCGTCGCGCGGTGGGGGCGCAATTCCCTGATCGGTATCAAGCTCAATGCCTCCGACTTCCAGAAGGGCGGCTTCACCAACGTGGAGTGCGTCGAACTGGTGAAGCGGCTCAACGACGCCAAGCTCGATCTGCTGGAGCTTTCGGGTGGCTCGCTCGAACAGCCCAAGGTGGTCGGCGTCACGCTGAAGGACGAAGGCGAAGACGGCCCGCGCGCGAGCGGCCCTGCGGCGAGAGGCCTATTTCGTTGCGTTCGCCGGTGCGGTGCGCAAGGTCGCACGCATGCCGGTGATGGTCACCGGCGGGTTTCGCGGCGTTGCGGGCATGGTCGAGGCAGCAGGAAGCAGGCGAGCTCGATGTCGTCGGCCTGGCGCGGCCGCTGATCGCCGATCCCGAAGCCCCGCGGCGCCTGCTCGCCGGCGAGATCGACAGGCTCCCGTCGCGCGAGGCGGCGACGAACGGCTCGCCGCCGCCGACGGCCTCGACCCGGACCTTTCCTGACCGGCGAGACCGCAACGGCGGCGTTCGCCAAGCTCGAAGCGCAGGAACATGGCGGCGCTTCTCGACCACGTCGCCGACGCGCGTCATCTGACGTCCTTCGTCGTCGCGACGATCGAGTTTACACCCGGAGTGTGGGGGACCATGGAGGCTTTGATGGACGGCATCTTGTCTGAAGGCTTGCCGAGCGCGTGCGCATCAACCAGTCGAGGCTGTTGTCCGGGATGAAGTCGCAATACGACTTCATCATTTGCGGAGCAGGTTCGTCAGGGTCCGTCGTGGCACGGCGGCTGGCGGAGAACCCGGAAGGTTAGCGTCCTCCTGGTGGAGGCCGGCGGGAAGACAACGTGCCCAGCGTGAACGAGCCCGGGAAGTGGTTCGAGAATCTCGGATCCGAGCGGGACTGGAACTTCCGGGCTGAGCCGAGCCCGTTCCTGAACGGACGCGCCATCCCCATGAACATGGGCAAGGTTCTCGGTGGCGGCTCCAGCATAAACGTGATGGCATGGATGCGCGGGCACAGGACCGACTGGGATTTTTTTGCTGCCGAGGCAGCCGATCCTGCTTGGAGCTACGATCGATCCTAAGCGTCTTTATCGTCGGATCGAAGACTGGCGCGGCGCGCCCGACCCGGTCCGCCGTGGCGTGGGCGGACCGGCTTCGTTGAACCCGCGCGCGATCCGCATCCGATCGTGTCCGCCACAGTCGAGGCGGCACGGTCGGTCGGAGTTCCAACCTTCGACAGCCCCAATGGACGGATGATGGAGGGTGCGGGCGGCTGCTCCGTCATGGACGTGCTGATCCGTAATGGACGACGGCAGTCCGTCTTCCGCGCCTACACATTCCCCTACATGGATCGGCCGAACCTCACCGTGCTCACGCAGACGCAAGTCGCGAAAGTGACGTTCGAGGGCAGCGTTGCCACCGGCGTGGAGCTTATCCACGGGCGGCAAGCACTTCCATGTTGGAGCCGAGCGGGAAGTTGTCCTCTGCCTCGGCGCGATCAACACGCCCAAGGTGCTCATGCACTCGGGTATCGGCGACCACCTGCGCTGCGTGCCTTCGGCATCCCGCTCGTACAGCACCTTCCGGGGTCGGGCAAAACTTCCAGGACCACGCGGGCATAGGATGCGTTTGGGAGCATCCCGATCTCCCGCCGCCGCGGAACAATGCCGCCGAGGTTACTTTCTTCTGGAAGAGCGACTCCAGCCTCGAAACGCCTGACCTGCAAACCTGCCAAGGCGAGATCCCGGATTCCGAGCATCGAGACCTGCCGCCCAATTTGCTCCGCCGGCCAAATCCTGGACCATGTTGGCGGGTGTCGTCCGGCCGAAAGTCGGGGTCGGGTATACCTGTCGGGACCGAATCCGGCCGACCCTGTGCGCATCGACGCCAACCTGCTATCGCATCCCGACGACGTCAGGGCCGCACTGGCCGGTGTCGAACTCTGCCGCGAAGTAGGCAACGCTCGAGCGCTGCGTTCCTTCGCAAGGCGAGAGGTGATGCCTGGCAGCCTGAAGGGGCTCGAATTGCAGAACTTTATCCGCAACGGCGCCATCACCTACTGGCACCAAAGCGGCACGGCCGCGATGGGCCGGGATGCGATGTCCGTTGTGGACGGCGAACTCAGAGTCTTTGGACCCAAGAATAACTTCCGGTCGCGGACGCCTCCCATCACAGCCCCGCGTGACAACCGGCAACACGATGGCGCCATGCGTTGTCATCGGCGAGCGCGCCGCAGAGATTCTGAAGATTCGCCCACCGCATTTGAGCGAGGTTTTCGGAATGCAGACGCTCTGATGGGACCCAGTGTTCTCGTGGGAACACGCGGCGATGCGCCACAGCCCTGCCCCACGCTCGCGAGCCGGCAGTACCTAGTGGTCGTCGCGAGAACACGTCGCGCACGAGGCCGAGGATTGGCAGATCGTCGCGCGGATCGGATGGTCTCGACCAGGCGAGGCTGGAAGGCGTCATCCGTCGCCGCCGTGTTCCCGACACCCAGCGGGGTGCCCGCTCAGGAGCCCACATAGATCCGATCCGGCAGCTCGTCGCGTGTCGGCTTCGGGGCGCGGAGTTGCGGGCTGGCGAGCACCGTCACCGCATCTGCCGATCGCCTGCGACGAAGCCGTCGGCGATGCGGTCCGTCGCGCATGTGCTCGACTGAGCGCGTCGACGGCGCCCTGCCACTCGCGACTGCGGCACGCGCGACGGCGATGCCCTCGTCGGCGATGATGCGGGCGTAGCGCTCCGGCCAGCGACACGAAGATCAGGATGCCGGTGCGGTCCTTCGTGCGCGCGATGCCGCGGATGATGAACTGCTCCATCGCCGCGCGATGGGCGACGCGCTCGGCGCGCTGGCGCGGCAGCAGCGCGACGCGCACGCCGCGGCAGGCAGAGCAGCACGACGAGCACGAGGAACACGGCGACCTGCAGCGACAGGATCGGCTGAACCGGCAGGTGCCGTGAAGGCCGACCAGCAGCCACGGCAGCGCAAGTGCCGCCACGCGCCGCGACCAGGATCGGCAGCGCCGTCGCGTCGGCCGAGCGCTCGCGCCAGCACGCAGACGATCTCGCCCGAGGTTCTTGCCTCGGCGGCACGGATGGCGGCGGAGATGCGCTGCGCGATCCTGTGCGAAAGCTCCATCACCAGCTCCCCGACGCGCCGCCGCCGCCCGACGAGCCGCCGCCGCCGGAGAAGCCGCCGCCGCTGCCGCCGAAGAGCCGCCGCCGCCGAGAATCCGCCGCCGCCGCGCGAGCCGCCGAATTGACAGGACAGCTCAGCAGCACGTTGAGGAAGAACCAGCGGAAGCCGCGCGAAACGACGAGCAGCACGATGAAGACCGATCAGCGCCGCGACGAGCAGCCAGTTCAGCCGGGCCGGCCGTCGGCTGGCTGTCGAGCCGCAGCGACGGGCGCTGTCTGCCATTCCGAGGCGTCGGTGGTCAGCACGGTGATGATGTCGTCGACGCCGCGCGTGATGCCGCCGCCGAAATCGCCGGCCTTGAAGCGCGGCGCGATGGCGTTGGCGATGATGACCTTCGACAGCGCGTCGGTGAGCGTGCCTTCGAGCCCATAGCCGACCTCGATGCGCACCCGCCGCTCGTTCGGCGCGACCAGCAGCAGCACGCCGTTGTTCTTCGTCTTCTCGCCGAGCTTCCAGCTGCGGAACAGCTCGTTGGCGTAGGGCTCGATCTCCTGGCCGTCGAGCGAGCGTGACGGTGGCGACGACGAGCTGGATGCCGGACTTGGCTTCGAGATCGGCAAGCTTCGGCTCGATGCGCTCGCGCGTCTCGGCCGGGATGATGTTCGCCTGATCGACGATGCGGCCGGTGAGCGCCGGAAAGATCAGCAGCCAGCGCGGCCAGACGCCAGCGCAGAGCCAACGCCAGGAACGCGACGGCAGCAGTACGCTCCGCGCGCAGCGGAGAGAGCGAGCGACCCGCCGTCATCCGGATGCGCTTCGCGTCATGGCGGCGGTCAGAACTTCACTTGCGGCGGCGTTCTGCGCGTCGTCGCTGGCGGTGAACTCCGCCATCGGCTTGTTGGAGCGGAAGAAGGTCGCGGCCCACAAGCACGCCGGGGAAGGTCTTGAGCTCGGTGTTGTAGGCCCGCACCGCCTCGATGTAGTCGCGCCGCGCCACGGCGATGCGGTTCTCGGTGCCTTCGAGCTGCGACTGCAGCGCCAGGAAGTTCTGGTTCGACTTGAGGTCGGGATAGTTCTCGCTGATCGCCGAGCAGCCGGCCGAGCGCGCCGGAGAGCTGGTTCTGCGCGTCCTGGAACTGCTTGAGCTTCTCCGGATCGGTGAGCTGCGAGGCGTCGATCCTGCACCTGCGTCGCCTTGGCGCGCGCCTCGACCACCGCGGTCAGCACGTCCTTCTCCTGCTTGGCGTAGCCCTGCACGGTCGCGACCAGATTGGGGATGAGGTCGGCGCGGCGCTGATAGTTGTTCTGCACGTCCGCCCACTTCGCCTTGGCCTGCTCCTCCAGAGGTCGGAATGTTGTTGTAGCCGCACGACGAGACGGCGAAGAAGACGAGCAACGCGGCAAGCATGGTGCCGATGCGCGGCAAGGACATGGTCATGGGGGTCCTCCTCAGGCTCTGAAGGGGAGCGTTGTCGACCGCAGCACGACTATCAGAGAAAAGGCGACAATAGCCAGCCGACGCGCAGCCGACATGGGAAGCTCAACAGGCGTCGATAACGGCCAGGAGGCCCGTGGTTGCGCTGCGACCGAAAACCGGCGTCGCTCGGTTCGGCACCTCGATCCGTTGTCAGTGCGACGGTTCCGACAGGAATGCCACCAGTGCCGCAAGCGTTTCAGCAGGATTCTCCTCGAAGATCCAATGTTCGCACCCTTCAGGATGGCGCGGCGGACGCGCGCATTCCCGCCGCCCTGAGTTGGCGGAATAGGACATCTCCTCTGCCGCAGCCGGCGGCAAGAGCAGGAGATCCTGAAGCCCCGATTTGTCGGCTTGCGCGACGAAAGCTTCATCTGCCTCGAAGGCTTCATAGTACTTGAAGCCGGCGCGCAGGCCGCCGTCGCGTTTGAACGCGGCCACGTAGAGCGATACATCGGCGCTGGTAAACTGGCGGTATTTGGAGCGCGAATTCATGAAGGCGAGGATCAATTCCTCTTCCTTGTCGCGATACTGCGCCACTGCCTCGTCGACCTTCGCAAACTGCGACGAAATGCCGCGTGCGCGGGTTGCCGGCGGCAAACTGCTTCATTTGCGCGGTGCCGGCCAGCCCTTCGATGAACGCGGAAGCGACCACGAGTGTCCTTACCCGCTGTGGAAGCTGAACAGCGAACGAGAAGGCGACGCGCGCGCCGAGGTCATAGCCGACAACATGGGCGCGATCGATGCCGGTTCGATCGAGCAGATCGCGGATGTCCGCCGCCATCGTGCGTTTGTCATAGCCCGAGCGCGTCGGTGACGATTTCCCGGAACCTCGCAAATCCGGAACAATCAGGCGAAAGCGCCTGCCCAGCTCGGCGATGACAGGGACAAACGCATCGCCGGTTTCGGGGAACCCGTGAAGAAGAACGACGACCTCATCACTTGTGCCGACATCGCGATGGGTAGATCGACGCGCCGTTGACGAAGACTGTTGCCCGTTTTCATCGGCAGGCCTGCCGCGTGCGCGGCATCCTCGAATGACATTTGCCCTGCCGCGGAAGCCTTGGACATCCCGGCGTACCCACCAACCGCCAGCAGGCGATCAGCCAAGCGCGACGAAGTTTGTCGAGACCTGAAATCATGGCGAACCTTGCTCGCGTGAATGCGGACGGAATATCCAGACGAGCAAAGGGCCAGCATGGGTCGCGCCGGCGCTTTGCCGCTTGCGACTTCCGACGTAAATTACATCGGCGGCGTCGAGGCCATCGCGGCCGACCAAGAAGCGCGGGGCATCGTAAGTGCCATCGCCTCTCTTGAGCGTGGACGCGATGACCTTCGCACCGACTTTCAGCTCCGACTTGTCGCCGGGCACGAGGGTGACGATGGGCGTTCCGGGCGCAACGATGATCGTCTTTTCGCCACCCCTAGTATTTCAGGGTCAGCCTGTGGCCGTCGTTCGCGGTCACCATCTGATCGAGGGACCGCATTGGTCATGCGTGCTGTCAGGGCGCAGGTCCCACGGACGAAAGCCTTCAACTCACCGCGCACCACGCTCGGGGAAGGGCTTCGGGAAAGAGCAGGACCGACAGCGCCTTCTACGGGTGCCGTCCTCCTGCGGCATGCCCGCGACTCCGATAAACGAGCCGGATTTGACATCGGACAACGCGACGCCGGTCATGCCCCTTACCTGGACGATACGTCCGGGACGTGCAGCTTGCCAAGTCAGCGCCGTCGCGCGATTTGATCGTAACCAGCGATCGATCGACGCGCTCGATGGTGCCGCGGAGCGGCGACAACTCCGGCTGCTGAGCGGCGGCGGGAAGACCATTCAGCAAAGGCGCATGCGATGGCGGCGGAAAACAGTCCGGCTACGATATTGGGCATGGAACGACTTTTCGTGAGAGAGGACGAGACCGGGCCATGTTTACGGTAGGCTCTCCTTGCGCAAAAGTGCATAAGATTGCATCTCCGACGTGGAAAAATGCGCAAGGGCGATGGACTGGAGCAACCTCAGCTATTTTCTGGCGCTGGCCTCGCAGTGGCAGCCTGTCCGCTGCCTCCAAGGTGCTTCGGTACCGACCACACGACCGTGGCGAGGCGCGTTCAGGCACTGGAGAAGGAGCTCGGCCTGCAGCTCGTCGACCGGCGGGTTTGCGCCTACAGCCTCACGCCCTCAGGCCAGCGCGTCTGCGACCTGGCGGGCGCGTCGAAACCGCGATCGCCGATGTCGAGCGATCTCGCCCAGAGCATCACGCGCACACCGCAGGGTCCGGTGCAGAATCAGCGGGCCGCCGGGGCTGATCAACCATTGGCTCGCACCCGCGCCTGCGTGAAGCTGCAAAGTCCGTTTCCCGACCTGCGGATTGCGCTGATTGGCGAGGCACGCGAAGCTTCGCTCAGCCGGCGCGAGGCCGATCTCGCGTTGCGCCTGTTCAGGCCTCAGTGAGAACGCGTCTGGTCGCGCGCAGGCTGACGAAAGTCACCTACGGTCTCACGGCTCGAAGCAATATCTGGGGACCGCCCCCAAGGACCTGGACTTCCTGGGGCACGATGGAGAAGCGAGGATCATCTGCCGCAACACAAGTGGCTGAGAGCAATTGCCGGCGAGCGTGAATTTACACTTCGGGCCAACGATCTGACCGCTCTCCTCGGTGCCGTCCGCGCTGGTCTTGGCCTGGCGGTCCTGCCGAAGACGCTGGCCGACCACGACAAGGCGCTGAAAACAATGCCGACGTCCGACCCCGCTCCGTCTCGTGAGCTTTGGCCCGTGTTCCATCGTGACGTCCGGCGAAGTCCCGGCGATCCGCGCCGTAATCGATCCATCTCACCGCGATCATCGGAAGCGAGCGGGCCGCGCCGCCGCCAGGGAGGTCGGATGAAGGTTCTCTCACGTCGAGAGAAACACATGAAACCAGCGTCGGTCGCGTCGTTTACTTCTTCTGAAGCACGTCGAGAAGAACCAGGCTCATCGCCTCCGTCCCGGTGCGGATCGTCGGTTCGGGAACCGGGGCGAACTCGGGCGAGTGGTTGCCCGGCAGCGGCGTATTCGTCGCCGCCGCCTGGGCGACGGCCTTGGGGTCGAGGCCGCCGATGCCGAAGTAGAACGACGGCACGCCGGCCATGATGAATTCGGAATAGTCCTCGCTGGCCGAGCCCGGCGCCGGCAGACAGCATCGCCTTGTCGCCGAACGCCGCCTTCAGCACCGCGCCGCTGCGCGCCGCCAGCTCGGCGTCGTTGATCACGGCCTTCGCGCCCGCGGTGATCTTCACCTCCGGCGGCGGGCGCGCCCGCCATCATGGCGACGGCCTTGGCGGTGCGCTCGACGCCCTCGATCATCTTGGCGCGCGTGTCGTCGTCGTAGGAGCGGATCGTGCCGCGCAGCAAGGCGGTGTCGGGGATCACGTTGCCGGCGTTGCCGGCCTGCACCGAACCGATGGTCACGACGCCGAACTTCGCGGCGTCCTTCTGCCGGCTGATCACGCTCTGCACGTCGACGATGAACTGGCCGGCCATCATCACCGGGTCGATGGTCACGTGCGGCCGCGAGCCGTGGCCGCCTTTGCCGATGAAGACGCACCGACAGGCCGTCGGAGGTCGAGTTGATGACGCCCGGCCTGTAGGACACGTAACCATAGGGCCCGGACCGACATGCAGGGCGAAGCCCATGTCGGGCTTGGGAAAGCGCGTGAACAGGCCGTCGGCCAGCATGGCCCTGGCGCCGCCGCCGCCCTCTTCCGCCGGCTGGCCGACGAACATGAGCGTCCCGCTCCACTGGTCCTTCATGTCCATCAGCGTCTTGGCCACCGCGACCCAGACGGCCATGTGGATGTCATGGCCGCAGGAATGCGCCACCGGCGTCTCGGCGTCGCGCCAGATCTGCCTGGCCGTGCTGGCATAGGGCAGGCCGGTTTTCTCCGGCATGGGCAAGGCATCGAGCTCGGTGCGCACCATCACGGTGGGGCCCGGCCCGTTCCTGTAGAGGGCGACGATGCCGGTCTTGCCGATGCCTTCGGTCACCTCGTAGCCCAGCGCCCGCATCTCCGCGGCGAGCCTGGCCGCCGTCCGCGTCTCCTGGAAAGCCGAGCTCGGGATGGCTGTGGATGTCCTTGTAGAGCGCTTCGATGTGCGAATATTGGGCATCGAAGCCGCGATCGATGGCGGCCCGGGTCCCGGCGACGTCCGCAGCACCGGCCGCATCCGCCAGCGCCCAGCAGCGCCGCGGGACGAGACCGCCAGCTCCACGGGGAGAGATTTCGTCGCGCTCATGTGCAATTTCTCCCTGACGTTTGCTCGACGCGGCGTGGCTCGTTCCAGGCTCAGGGTGTCGCGAAGCGCGGACACTGACAAGCCCTGACCATCGGCGACGGTTTGACATCGACTGGACGGCACCACATAGCCGATCGGATGAACCGTCAGAGGACCAGGCGCGCCCCGTGATCAGCTACCCCCATCTGGCCGATTGTTCGACGGAGACCTTTTCCGGCGACGACGTGGTGGAAAGGCGTCGTGGCCGATCCGTCGCAAGGCGACGGTCCCGGCCGCGTCAGCGTCGAGGTCGATGGCACTGCGCGATGTGCTGGCCTTCTACGGCACCTGCCCCGCGGGCTCGCGGGCCGACCCGGTGATCTTCCTGCGCGGCGACGCCGTCGAGCTGCGCGACACGGGACTCGCCGCCAACCCCTTTTATCTGGCGACCTCGCCCTACGATGTGCAGGCGCTGGCCGAGCAGTTCGCCGCCACCTTCGGCCGTCCTTACCTTCATCTCGCCCGGCCCGGCATCCTCGGCTCCTCCGGCAACCATCTCGACCGCCGCCGCCCGCGCCGAAGTGGCGCTGGTCGACGCAGCGCTCAGCCGCCTGAAACAGCATTTCGGCTGGGCGAGGCTCAACCTCGTGGGCCAGTCGGGCGGCGGCCATCTCGTGGCGGCGCTGATGGCGCGCAGGACGCGACATCGACTGCGCGGTGATCGCCTCGGGCAACACCGCCGTGGCGCAGCGCAACCGCGAGAATGGCTGGACGGCCGACATCACCGGCCACTCCGACTTCCTCGATCCGATCGACCACGTGCAGGACGTGTCGCGCCATCCGCCGAACCAGGTGATCGTGCTCACCGATCCGCAGGACGCCCGGGTTTCGGCCACCGTGCAGACCGCCTATGTCGAGGCGCTGCGGGCCGCCGGCGTGGTTGTCGACCATCGCTTGCTGCCGGCAACTGGCAAGATCCGCCACAATCTCGAGCTGCCGGGATCGCTGGCCGCCTTTACCTATTTGATGACGCGCTGAGCACCTAGGCCGGAATAACGACATCGACGTCGAACTCGACCAGCATGTCGGCCATCGCCAGGCCGGAGATGATGAGGCCGGTGCCGCAGGGCGCGACGCCACTGAGGTGGCGGGCGACGGTATTGTAGACCGGATCGCGGTGCGCGCGGTCGAGCAGGTAGGTCGTGACCTTGCAGACGTGCTCGAGCGCGCCGCCGGCCTCCTCGACGAGGATCTTCAAATTCTTCATCGCCTGATCCGCCTGTGCGGCCGGGTCGCCCTTGCCGTGGAACTTGCCATCGAGGTCGAAGCCGGTCAGGCCGGCGATGAACAGGCTGCGCCCGGTCGCGCGGACCATCAGCGAGACGTCGTAGTCGATCGACTGGTTGGGCCAGCGCCCCATCGTGTTGAAGCGGCGAAAGCGTTCGTGGGCCATGCTCGTCCCTCCTTCACGGGGCTCGAACCTGCCGGACACCCGCTGACTAGGAGCGGCTGATCGATGTTCCAGAGACGTCCTCAGTCCATTAGCGTATGAGGTTCCAGCGACGAAGGCCGACATGTCGAACCGGTGATCGAGCCAGTACGGCGCGCCTTCTCCCGTGCTGCAGGCGCTGAACCGCCGGCGCTCGACCACGCTCTCGATGATGCTGGCCGCCGAGACCGGCCTGCCGCGGCCCACCGCATCCGGTGCGGCTGCTGCACACCCTGATCGCGCTGGGCTATGCCTCCCGCGTCTCGCGCGAGGCGGGCTACCGGCTCACCGACCAGGTGCTCGCGCTGGCGGGAGGCGTGCGCTTCATCGATCACCTGGTCGACGCCGCCATTCCCGCACATGAGCCGCTTCACGCGCGAGCACGGCTGGCCGCTCTATCTGGCACAGCTCAGCGCCGGCGGCATGGCGGTCCGGCATTCGACCGCGCGCGGAGAGCCCGATGTCGTTCGAGGCGGCTGCCTGCAATCGCAAGAGCCCGGTGCTGCTGGGCGCGCTCGGCCGCGCGTGGCTCGCCTTCTGTCCCGAGGAAGAGCGACGCAGCATCCTGCGCGCAGTCTCGGCGTGCGTCCACAGGCCGGCGCTCACGGCCGCGCTCGAGCGCATCCGGCGCGACGGCTACGCCTTTACCGCAGCCGCCCCGTCCGATGCGCCTGCACGGCATGGCCGTGCCGATCCGCGACAGGGACCGCGTGCGTCGGCTGCATTTCCATGCGCTTCCCGCGCTCGGCGATGAGCGAGACGGTGGCCGGCGCCAAATACGGCCGAAGCCCTGACGAAGCTTCGGCGGACGGCGATCGCCGCCGATCTCGCCGTCAAGCGCGGCGATGGCTGACCTAGTAATACGTAACTGAACGAAGCAATACC
>ERZ1370068.3772-contig-2873_pt1 | contig 89360 bp, 159 predicted proteins | sample MGYA00561227_ERZ1370068 | MGnify/ENA primary metagenome ERZ1370068 (study PRJEB38410, sample SAMEA6850437) | metagenome | study: Metagenomic assessment of the ecological functions of the soil: analysis of the soil microbiota associated with the... | reverse complement strand
AGTACTTCGTTCGGTGCGTATTGCTAACCAGACAGGCCCTGCAAACAGACACCGGGCCGGACATCACGCTGCTGCTGCACCAGACGGCCGGGCTACTGCACGCTGGCCGCGGCCGCCGCCACGAAGCGCTCGAGGAGTTCGGCGCGGCCGAATACCTGGGATCGCAGCTGGCGGACTCGCAGGCGCTGGCGACCCGGACCACCCGCTGGCTGCTGGCCACCCAGGCCCGCCTCGGGATGACCGGCGAGGCCCGCGCCTTGCTCGCGGCGCTCGATGACGAGCGGGCCAGCTCCGGTGAGATCCGTAACGCCCTCGCGGTGATCTGCCTCGCGGAAGGCGATCCGGCCGCGGCTCTAGCCGCGGTGGCCGATGTTCTGGATGGCACGGCACCGGTCCTCGGGTACGTCACGGTCATGGAGGCTCACCTGCTGGCCGGGCTCGCCCACCGCCAGCTCGGTGACCAGCGCGCGGCCAGCCAGGCGGCGGAACGGGCGCTGGCCCTGGCGGAGTCTGACCGGCTGGTCCTGCCGTTCGCGATGACCGGCTCAGCCGGGCTGCTCGAGGCGCTGCCCCGGCACCAGACCGCGCACGGCGCGCTGCTCGCCGACATCCTCGACGTCCTGCACGGCTCATCCCCGGCGGCCAAAGAGCAGTCCTCATTGCCGCCGGCGGAGGAGCTCAGCCCGGGCGAGCTCAGGGTGCTGCGGTATCTGCCGACCAACCTGTCCCGGCCCGAGATCGCCAGCGAACTGTCCGTCTCGCTGAACACCGTCAGCACGCACCTGCGCAGCATCTACGCCAAGCTCCAGGTCCGTGACCGGTCCTCGGCCGTGCGGCGCGCCCGGGAACTGCGGCTGCTGGCGGCCAGCCGCACGCGCTAGCCCCGGCGGTCACCGGATCCCGGTGATCCGGGGTCACCTGCCCGCCCGTGATCATGGCGTCATGGACCCGGCACCCGCCCCGTACATGATCCGGATCCACGGGCACCTCGGCGCCACCGTGCTGTCCGCGTTCCCGGCGCTGGCGCCGCAGCACCACGGCGCGCACACCGTGCTCACCGGCCTGCTGGACCGGTCGGCACTGTACGGCGTGCTGGCCGAGATCGAGGCGCTCGGCCTGGACCTGCTCGAGATCCGAAAGCTCACCCCGGACCGCAAATCACCAGAACCAGGTGACAGGCGCTCACCGTGATGGCCGCTACCGTCGGGCGCACCCGAACCTCGCTACCAGAAGGTGCCGCTCCCATGACCAGTGCCCCCGTGCGCGACCCGCTCGCCGACCATCGCCTCACCCCTGCAGGATGTAGCGCTCCTGCTCATCGACTACCAGGCCCTGCCAAGCTGGTCGGGTTGTTCCACTCGATGGACCGCGCGCTGCCGGTCAAGAAGCAGAAGGTCTCGAGGGCAGGTCACAAGACGTGGCGGACGGCCGGCTGAACACGCCGGCGCTGAGTGCCCCGCCGGACGGCGAGCACATGCGGCCTGAGTCCGCTCGCAATCCCCGGGATAGGCCCCTGGACCGTGCAGGGCGCCCTGCTCCTCGCACCCCAGTGCGAGGATCGTCATCCTGCCGAGCGACCCGAGCGCCTCGTAAGGCCGTTCAGGCCCGGCCTATGCTGGACCACCTCCCTGCCACCAGGAGGCCCTGGCCATCGCCGAGGAGATGGAGGCCCTACCGCAGTCTGGCGACCGTCTATCGGTCGTCCGCCTGCCTTCGGGCCGGAGAGGCACTACCGGTCGCCCGGCTTGGGGGCGCTTGAACATGAACGGCAGATGCACGCATCTCGACCGATCCGCGATGTCACGCCTTCGTCCTGGGGTTGCGAGGACTGCCTGGCCCAGGGACGCCGGGACTGGGTGCATCTGCGGATCTGCCAGGAATGCGGTCATGTCGGATGCTGTGACAACTCTCCGGGGAGGCACGCGACCGCGCACTTCCGCTTGGCCGGGCATCCGGTCATCCGGTCGTACGAACCGGGCGAGGACTGGTATTGGTGCTACCTCGACCAGCTTGCGTTCGAACTCGAGGGTGCCCCGCCGGCACCGTCGCACCCGTAACCGATTGGGGCCGCAGCGATGTCGATGTTCGACTACGACGCCCGGCCGGTCACTCCGGTGCCGGTCCTTGTGGGCACGACGGCCTCCCGCGGCGCGTACGCGATCCGTGACTTCCTCAGCCGCAACGGTTACCCGTTCGAGTGGGTCGACGCCGGTCGGCCCGACGCGGTGCGGGCGGTCTTGGGAGTCGCCGAAGTGGAGCCGTCGGCGTTGCCGCTGTGCATCCTGCCGGACGGGTCGCGGCTGGCATCGGCGACGGTGGAACAGGTCGCCGCGGGTCTGGGCATGGTCGCTGGCCCGTCGCGGTCGGAATACGACCTGACGATCGTCGGAGCGGGACCAGCCGGCCTGGCGGCCGCCGTCAACGCGGCATCCGAGGGACTGCGCACCGTCGTGGTCGAGGCGGTGGCGCCGGGCGGCCAGGCGGGTACCACGTCGATGATCGAGAACCTGCTGGGTTTTCCCAACGGCATCAGCGGCAGCGAGCTGGCGACGCGCGCGGTGGTGCAGGCGCGCCGGTTCGGTGCCGAATTGCTGCTGGCCAGGCCCCTGGTCGGCGTGTCGGCCGACGGGCCGGGCTATGTCGCCGAGCTGTCCGACGGCACGCTGATCCGCGGGCGGGCGGTGCTGTTCGCCAGCGGCGTCGAGTGGCGCCGCCTGGACGTGCCGGGATCGATGACCTGCTCGGCGCGGGGTCTACTACGGGGCCGGGCCGAGCGAGGCGCTGGCGTGCACAGACTCCCGGGTCGTCGTGGTGGGCGGCGGCAACTCGGCGGGCCAGGCGGTCGTCCGGTTCTCCCGGTACGCGCGGCAGGTCACGTTGCTGGTCCGCGGCCGCGATCTCGGCGCGTCGATGTCGCAGTACCTCATCGATCAGGTGACGGCGATCCCGAATGTTGAGGTGCGGGTGCGCACGCAGGTGGTGGGTCTGGAGGCTGATGACCGCCTCCGGGGGATCATCGTGCGCTCCGGGGACGCCACCGAACCGGTGCGGTTGCCGGCGGATGCCTTGTTCATCTGCATCGGCGGCACCCCCGCACCGACGGCGCGGCGGGGAGCGGGCTGGTCACCAACACCGCCGGGTACCTGGTGACCGGCGGCGATGCCGCCGGTGCTCCGGGCGGCAGCTGGCCACTGCCCAGGAGCCGCTGCCGCTGGAGACCAACCGGCCCGGCGTGTTCGCCGCCGGGGACGTGCGCTACGGGTCGGTCAAACGTTGCGCAGCGGCCATCGGCGAGGGATCCATGGCCGTGGCGCTCGTCCACCGCTGGCTGGCGGAGGTAGGCGGTGACTGACCAGCAGGTGGTGGCACATCCGGACGCCGCGGTGTCCGCTGAGTTCACCGAACTCGCCTCCGGCGAGCGGATCGCCAAAGCCGCAGCGGCACTCGAACGCAACGGCATCCGGTCGCTCGCTGCGCCGCCACGGGCGCCGACGCGAGGAGCCTGGTCGGCTCCCTCCTCACCGACGGCGCCGAGGTATACAACAACACCTCCCAAACACTCGAGGCCATCGGCGTCGCCGACGACATCGAACGGTCCGGCCGCTACCAGCCACTGCGGTTGCGGCTGTACCGGATGGACCGGGAAATGCAGCGGCGCGAGATGCGCACCCTGGCCGCGTCGCCCGACTACGTCGTCGGCAGCGTGCACGCGCTGACCGAAGACGGATCACTGCTCATTGCGTCCGCCAGCGGCAGCCAGCTGGGCCCGCTCGTATCGGGTGCGGGGCATGTAATCCTCGTCATCGGGGCCCAGAAGATCGTCAGCGACGTCGCAACCGGGATGCGGCGCATCTATGAATACTGCTACCCGCTCGAGGACGCCCGGGCCCGGCGAGCCTACGGAGTGCCCAGCGGGGTCAACAACATCCTCATCATCAACAAGGTGATCACCGCCGACCGGGTCACCGCGATCATCGTCAGCGAGCGCCTCGGCTTCTGATCACCTTGACGGCGCCAGTGCCGCCAGCAGGGTGGGCGGGTCGTAGCCGCCGCGGTGCACGACGCCGTCGATGAACAGGGTGGGCGTGCCGAGCACCTGGCCTGAGGCCAGGCCGCTGTCGACGTCGCGCTGGATCCGCTCCGGCACCGCTGCGCTGGCCCGGTCGCGGTCGAAGGCCGCCACGTCCAGCCCGAGCTGGGCGGCGTACCGACGCAGGTCGCCGTCTTCGAGCGCCTTCTGGCGGTGGAACAGCAGCTCGTGCATGTCCCAGAACCGGCCCTGCCGGGCGGCGGCCTCGGCCGCGCTGGCCGCGGCGAGGGCGTGCGGGTGGATGCCGGTCAGGGGAAATGCCGGAACGCGAACCGCACGTTCCCGCCGAGCTGCTGTTCGACCTGCTCGATCGCGTGGAACGGCCTGCCGCGAGTACGGGCACTCGTAATCGCCGTACTCGAGGATCAGGCGGCCGGCGGGCGAGCCGCGGACGTGATCGACTTTCTCGTCCAGCGGCGCCAGGGGCCAGCTGGCGGTCGTCCGGTCTTGCGTCGGCGGGTCATGGGCCACCTCCTGGTGGCTATGCGGCAGATCCGGCTGGCTCGGCGGTTTAGAAGCCGACTCGCTGGCGGATGAGGACGATGTGGATGCGGCCGGGCAGTTCCTGGTGGATCTCCAGGATCTTCCCGACCTGGCTGTGCTGCCCGTAGGCGGCCTGCGCGCGGGCGTCTTCCAGCGGCAGGCTGTGCTGGTAGATCCGCTGGTGCGCGGCTTCCAGGGTGGGCACCAGCTTCTGCGCGCCGACCACGAAGATCACGTTGGCCGCGCCCCAGGCGTAGGAGGCGAGCTGGCTGCCCGACGCCGAGGCGATGACCAGGGTGCCGTCGCGGGTGACCGCGTGCACGCTGCCCAGCGCGTAGTCGGGCTGGCCGCCGATCGCCTTCATCTCCTGCGCCTGGGTCGCGAAGTCGAGCGCGAACATCTTGTTCCGCGCCGACTCCCACCGGCCGCCGCCATCGTTGATCGCGTCCGCGATCCCGGTCTCGGCCAGCGTCACCGAGGTGTTGGTCATCACCGACGAGCCCTCCGGGATGCGGGCCAGCACCGCCTGGCGCGCGGCATCGAGATCACCGACGACCTCGACACTGAACCCGTGCTCCTCCAGCGCCACGACAGTCGCCTGCAGCGCGTGCTCATCCGGCAGCGTGGTGAAGCGGTCAGGGACGGCAGTCGTGCTCATTGCTGGTCCTCCTTGATGCAGCTAGCTGGCTGGTCGAGTGCCCCGAAGCTACTGGCCATCAAGGTGAGCGGCTGTCACCTGGTTCCGGTGATTGTGCGGGCCGCCCAGATGCGGTTGATCATGTGGCCTCACTGGTCGATCGATCGGCAGCAGCAGCGCGACTCGAACCTACGGATGGTGGAGTACCAGGTTCTGCGCATGCTCTCCACGGGTCCGCAGCGAATCCATGCGCATGAGCACGCTTGCCGAGGTCAACATCACTGTCCCGGCTGTATCTGGTCCCGGCCTCCGAGCAGCACGGCCACGGTTCGCCGCGAGTGATCCGACCGATGGACGATCCACCCGCATAATGTGACCGACAGGGGCTTCCAGACGCTCACTTCCGGGAAGCAGCGCCTGGACAAAGGTCTCCGGTACGTGGCCGACGCCGTCGTGGCGGACGCTCGCGAACCGCGCACACGCATAGCCAATCGAGCGGCGGCGCACGCCGACTCCCGACCACGGCGCTCGCCAGTCGTGCCGGAGCTCTTCCGGGACTGGGCACCGCCGCTCGCCGGGCTGGCGCGCCACAGCGGTGAGTGAGCTCGGCGGATCGATGGTGTGGACGCCTGACGTGACTGCGGCGAAAACGACGCACGGTTCGGGCTTCTGGACCGTGGCGTACGCCTCCCTCATTCTGATGGCGTTCGCAACGCTCCAGTTCCGCTCGGCCTCTTCTGGGAGTCACGACCCTGCGCGTAAGGGACGCTCTGCTGGCGGGATTGGCCCGGCTCCCGCGGCTCAGCGAGGAGGGCATCCGTCGGACCCTCGCCGCCGACGTCCGAACTATTAGATCGGCATCCCTGCTCGACTCCCGCTGAGCCGACCATCAGGAGGGAAGGTCATTCGGGTCGATATCGGTCGCTCCGGTGGCCAACGTGGGGAGGACCAGGGAGCCATCAGCCCGTGGTAGCCGCCCTTGGAGGAACCGGGGGTCGCAAGCGGGAAGGGCGGTGGTCGGGTTCAGGGTGAGCGTCACATCCGGGATCTCAGCACGTCGAACTCGGCTCCTGGCGAGGACGGGTCGAAGCCGTGCTCGATCAGCCAGCGGGCCGCCCCCAGGCTTCGCCACGACCACCACGCGCGGATCACATCGAGGTCGACGTCGGTGCCGTAGCCGGCGACGACGTCACCAAGGTGCTCCTCGTGTCCTAGCGTCAAGGTCGCGAGGTCGTACAGGGCATCACCCTGTCCTGCCTCGGACCAATCAATCACGCCAGTGATCTCGTCACCGTCGACGAACATGTGGGTGATCTGCAGGTCGCCGTGCGTGAACACTGGTGTCCATGGCCGGAGTGCAGCCTCGGCAATCCGGCGGTTGCGCGCAACCAGGTCGGTGGGAAGGACGCCGTTCGTGACAAGCCACTCGCATTCGCCGTCGAGTTGCGATGCGACCTCGTCGAGGCTCCGACCGGGCCATGGCGGCAGGTGCGCGTCGTGCAGCATCCGTACGGCGGCACCTGCTGCGGCCCACGCCGCCGGGGACGCGGTCGACGGCTCGCCGAGGCGGCCGAGTGCCGTCCCTGGGAGGGCGGCGAGTGCGAGTACGGGCGGCTTCCGCCACAGGACCTCCGGGGTCGGGATCGGCGCGCATAGCCATCGCCTCGACCTCGACGTCGGTGCGCGTCTGATCAGCGTCGATCTTCAGGAACACGTCGCCGACGCGCAGGGTCGTCGCGCTCGTTATGGGCCACGACGACCTCGACGTCTTCCACGGGTGCCATTGTCGCGACATGACCATCGACGTCTCCAGCGGTTTATCGCGTGCGACGGTTGACGTCATCGAGATTGGCCAGCCAGTTCGCCCGTCCGACCCCCAGCTGTCGGTGTGCAACCCGTCCTTTGATGTTGACGGTCATCTCTTGACGACTAGCAAACGGGAAAACGGAGGGCACTAGATCCGGCGCCCGCAAGCCGACCGTCTAGATGGACAATAGCCGGCCGGCCGGATACTGATTCACTGAGACTGAAGTCACCCGAATCGCCCACTCGCTAGTCATCTCAAGAGTGCTGGCCGCGTACGGAGTGCGATGATGAAGACCGTGCTTATCGAGACTGGTCTCGGACCGTTGGACGGCGATGATCCGAAGCACCGGCGTGGTCGGCATGGTCACGATCGTGCTGATGTTCACGTCGCTGATCGCGTCCTCCCCTGGAGAACCGCCGTTCATAGCGACCGCCGAGCAGGCCCGGGAATACTTCGTCAACCTCAGCCAGGGGTTGGATACAGGCCACGATGGCGGTGACCAGCCTGTCGGCAATTGGCCTGATCTGGTTCGTCATCGGGCTGTGCCTGCTGCTCGCTCGGGCGGAGGAGTCCGCCGTGGCGGTCAGGGGTCGCGCTGGTGTCTGGGGTCCTGCTGCCTGCGTACTTGCTGCTGGACGCGAGCTGGAACGTCGCCTCTTTCGGCGCTCGTGATCTCGATCTGGCGGTGGCGAGTTATGCGTTCGACACCAGCAGCCTTGGTCTCGCCAACATTTGGCTGGCTATGGGCAGCTTTGCGGTGTGCTGTGGCTGGGTCATCTTGTCGACCCGCTTGGTCGGTCGTTGGCTTGGCTGGTGGGGGATCGCTAGCGGGGTCGGGCTCGCGATCTCGCGGTTCTTCTGGACGTTAGAGTTCTGGTACTTGCCGTACATCGCCTTCTGGATCTGGATGATCATCATCTGCATCCAATTCGTGCGAAAGCCGGGCGCGGTGCTTAGCGCGGCAGAAGGGCGGGCCGGCCAGGGCGGTGAATTGCCATGACCGCCGTGAGTGCGGCGATCACCCCAGGCCCAAGGCTCGGTCAGCACCATGGCGTTTAGGTCGCGCGCCTGCTAACCGGCCGTGACCTAATCGGGCTCCGTCACAACGAGGCCTTCCCCGCGACCTGCCGCGCTATCCCAGTCCTCGCCCCATGGATGAACCGCCCGAGTTCCAGTGGAGGTTGGGTTTTCCCGTCTGCGGGATTGCAGATGGTGTGTTCAAGAAGCTTTGGGAGTTCGAGGGGGTAGATCGATGCCGAGAGGGCGCGCTAGCCCGCGGCGCGGCGACGCGGCGCTGGACGATGGCAGCGCCGGCCCGATGGCCGGCATTCCGATCTGCGTGAAGGGTGAAACTACGGACCAACTACGGACCGCGACGGCCGAACTCAGCGCACATCAACGGTCAACCACGGATAGGCGAGCAGTGGTTCACACTCGACAACCGTGGAGGCCAGATCTGGGGGTCAAGGGGTCGCGAGTTCGCCAGCCCGACGGTAAAGGACCTGGGGAGGGGACTTGCTGGACCGCATGAAGGCTCCCAAGACGTTGAATGGGCATCGTTTCAGGACATTCAGGACTCTCAGATTCGAACCCGCGGGCGCCTGATGAAGCTGTCGATGCCCGGTGGTGTATGCGAGCTGCGGCACGTCTCGAAGCTGTTCGCGAACGTCGTGCACGTCGGCGGGGCCGGCCCGACCCACCCGATCGCGCAAGAGCCGGCCCCGCCCGGCTAGCCGGCACGTGTCCTCGCTTCGCTGCGGGCCCGCGCCGCTTACGCCGAAGACTTACTGCTTCGCAAGTTCGCGCACCTTAATCCGCGACTGAGGCGCCCAAAGAATGTCTCGCACTTGATCAATGCCGCCCGTCGGCCAGCGCTCGACCAGGTCGCGCACCTGTGGATCGCTGATCGCCGCGCTGAGAGCACCGGGAAAGTCCGCCCACATGACGGTGAACGGACGCCCCCACAGTCGGACCGGCTCGAGGGTCAGCCGAGGTGCGATCTCGAGGTCGTTAAACGCGCCTGCGACGATCTCGTAGCCGCTGCCCAGTGCTTTCTCGCGCTGCCTCCAGGTGCGTGCGTGTAGCGCGCTGTCGAGCGGCGCCGACAAGCGATCAGCGATCTGGAGTTCCGAGAAGGCGGTGCCGAACCACTTCACGTACGGCGCATACTCGACGTTCGATCAGAAACGACAGGTGCATGAGCCCGGACACGATCTTGCTCGCAATCAAGGTCGACCCGAGTTCATCCCCTGCATAGCCGGCGCGCCCGACAAGATTCATCTCCGGGTGCACCCGCCACCAACCCGCAAGCATCAAGTACAGCCAGACGTCTCTTGGGTAGTAGGCGAGTCGCAGGCGCACCTTCTCCAGGTCGAGGTCATCGTGGAACACGGCTCCCGCCGTCATGGCACACAGACGTTGCTCCGGCAGACTGACCCAGTCGTAGGCGTCCCAGACGACCGAAACGTCCAGACCGAGCTCGGTCCAGGAAGTAGTGCTACACCGTAGTCACCTTGACCTCGGTCGGAAGCCCGTCGAAGTGATCCGGGATCCGCGCGGTCAACTGGGCTTGCACCGACTCACCCTGCTCGACGAGGACCTCACCCGGCACGAAGACGATCACACGAGCGGACCAGGTGTGATCGGTGGACATGCTGTCGTCGTATCCAAGTACCTCCGACCCTCTGCCCATGAGCCCAGCAGCATGGGGCAGCCGCGGGAACTCCGCGGCGATCGCCGGCGCCACGCAAGCCCGTAAAACGCCTCACTCAGGCGAAGACCACTGGATCGCTGATTCAACGTCTCTCCCTTCGCGGCATGGCTACAACGAGTGCCGAGCCTGCCAGGACGAACGTGGCGAAATCAACAGATCTGCAGCACCAGACTGCAGCACCAGGAACACGGATCGGCTCGTCCACGTGGATCCGGGAGCCAGCTGGCGCGCTCTGACGGGCAGCAGATGTGGGCTCAGACGTCTTCCCGAGCTGAGCGGCATCCGCCCCCGTTCGCTAATGCGTGCCAGCTCAGGTGTTCGCGATGCATCCGATGCATTGTCCTGTACGCCTGCGCGACTAGGTCCTGGACCACGGGTCAGGCATTCGCAATGAGACGGACAACTTGGGCCCAAACTGGGCCCAACGAGTTCAGTGCGCGATCACATAGCGGGTCTCACCGGCCGCCCTAGTCCTTGAATCGCAGCTCAGGAGCACACGACACAACGAGTCCGCCGATCTGGGGGTCAAAGGGTCGCGAGTTCAAATCTCGCCAGGCCTGTGCAGGAGTGGTTCTGTCCCGCGATCTCCAGGTGTGGGTGTGTACGTCCCCCTCGTGTCTGCAACGGGCCATGATCTCCCGATCTGCTGGTCATGCCAGATCGGGTCCGCGACTCTCGCAGTCGCGGAGCCAGAGTGGTCCCAGGGCGTGCTGGTAATACTTCCTAGCCCGATGCAAGAACGGCGGGGAATGGTTCGGACGGGTACAGGGTGCACACGGCCGTCAACGGTGGATCAAGGCTGCTGATCTTCGTCCGGCGAGCGGCTCACAGCGATAACTTGTGGGACCCCCAGGACCGCCTCTGACTCGTAGACGCCCCACTCTGCTTCTGCGTCGCTGCGGTAGGCCCCTATGCCGGTGTGTGCGCGATACTACGGAGATGAAGCCGCTCAGGTGCCTGCTTCCACCTGCACGTTTGGCACACGTACCACAACGACGAGGGCGAGAGGTACCAGCTCTGCACGCGCTGCGGCGCTTATCGGGAGAAATACACTCCTGACCGACTACAGGGCGGGCTCGGCCTAGTAGTCATCTCGAACACAGGGGTGTCCCGCTCAATTACGGGAGAAGGCCTCTATGGGGACGCGCAAGTGGCGCTTTCGTCCCCTGCGGGATTGTCTTATGAGAAAAGAAGGTTTGGTGTTCATAATCTCTCGTGAATGGGATGGATTTACCCTTCTTCCAGGCTTCCCTCGATATGGATCGGCTGATCCTCTTTTGCCATATGGTCCCCCAATTGCGTCGCCTGCCGCGAGGTGTGGGATCCATAAGTTAGAAGCAAGATCGACTATCTGTCGTGGTTGGCTCTTTGGTGTCGCTCAAATGATCCATGATCTTCGGCCCGTCAGCGGACCGGCAACGCCGTCATAGCCCGGCCTTATAGGTTGGGGCCGAGAGCGGAGCACGTTTTGGGTATCGCTTGGACCATCGCTGTCAGCCCTACGTCAGGCGCTACCGGATGCCCTTCTGCATTTTTGACCGAGTACCGGCTATGTTCTTCACTCCCGGGCTCTGCTTCCGGTATCCATGGTCGGGAGTTCACCCACATCCCGAGCTGGTGGCAGAAGTTTGTTGCAATTCCCCGGCCTCAAATGCCTCGGATCAGTGCGATGTCGGGACCGGGAGAAATCTTGTTTCTGGCTGGAACAGCCGGGGGAGCCGCTACTCGAAGCTGGACCACTGATATGACTACTTTCTTGGTGCCACTGATCAATGTTGAATGTTTCAACAGCAGAAGGCGAGGGCACCACCTTCGTTGAGCTGAGCGCATGCGCGAAGGGCTTCGCGGACGACTTCACCCACCTCAGGCTTAAAGTCGACGGCCGGGCGGTCGGTAATCTCAAGAGCCTACGGGTCAGGCAGAATCGACTTTCACGTCGGTAGCTGGCAACGTTTTTGGTATCCCGCCGGCTACCAACAGTAAGTTCGCGGCGGATGGGTATTGGGCGCTGATCACACTTACTCCCCGGCCAGCACACCATCAGCTTCGGCGGTTTTTACCGACCGTTCGACTTCAGGCCAGAGGCCACATACCATCCGCTCGTGCAGAGTTAGGATCGCCGGGTTGGGCCCGCTTGGAGACAAACTTCGAGATCCAAGCAGGGGTGGGGTCCTTTGGTGATCCTGGCGCACGTCGCTCATTGCGTGGCTCTTCCACCAGAATCGTAGCCATGTTCTAATCAGATATGGATCTCGCGACGATGAGGTGGAGCGTGGATCGCCGGAGCAGATCGCCGCGAAGTCGATCCGCCGATCCAGGTGGACACGGCCACCTGGTCGAAAGCTGGGCAGCTTGATTGGTGGGTGAAAGAACGGCGGGAATGGTGGGGCTATGACGGTTTCCGGTGCCTGGAGCCGCCATCGGAGGGCCCGGCCGCCGCTTCAAGTACACCCGTCATGAACGGAGTGGGTTAGCCTGAGCCGAAATTCGGGACCAAAGTCCCAATGAATCGGGACCTAAGTCGCTTTCTCTGTACAATTCTATGCGGTTTCTTCACAATTCTGTGCGTCTCCCATGAGCTTTCTTTTCGTCTCCCGTGGGCTAGCTGTGGGCAAATCGCGCGGTATACGTCCGGTGAATTTGCTCTGTGGAAAAACTGTGATACGTATGAATTGGCGAATTCCCTTCGCCAAGCTCACCAATTGTTCAGCGCGTTGAACAAATCCGATGGCGCAATTGGCCAAATGCATTGGCCAATTGCGTACGAGTCTGCTGACCCTGGGGCCGATACGCCCCAGGGTCGCCCCGGCAGGCTCGGGAAAGCACTAGTGATCGGGAGGAGCGTCGCATGGCTGGGTCCACGTGGAAACCAGTCCTCGCTGATCCGACGCCCAACGGGAACCAGGGGTCCAGGACCAGGCTCCGTAATGGTTACATCTTTGTTCGGATGGAAGCGACCGCCGTCGAGATTAGGCGTCGAGGTAACGCCCGGCAGGACGACCCTTCTACATCAGGCTATGTACCTAACTCAGAAATGGTCTCACCGGAGGCCCTAGACCAGAACCTTGCGATTGGCGTCCGTGCAGCGGTCGGCCACGAGTTGTGCGGCGTCGCCCCGGGCCGAAGCGGGTTGCATTGCGCCACAACGAGATCCGCGCGCACCCGATCGGGTCAGGCCAGTCAGCAGCGCGGCACCCTGCGCGTGCGCGGCACCTGCACGTGAAAGTAGCCTCACCGCATGGCGGCCGAACTTGCGGGGCACACGGCGAGCTTGAATCTTGATGCGTGCTCTGTGGGCTTCTGCTCGCGGCAGGACCGGATGTGCTCGGTTCAAGGCAGCAGTGGAAGGCTGTGTACGAGCTTGCTGACCCGGTTGCGTGGTCCGACCAGGCTGATGGCGTGGTAGTCGATGGTCTCCGCGGTGGACATGTTGGCCAGGTACTCGGCGTAGACGCGAGTCTGTTGAGCCTGTGCGGGCATGTCAGCGATGAAGGTGTCGTCTGCAGCTGCTCGCCTTGGCTCGGATGGCTGAGATCTTCTGGCTGGTCGCCATCAGAATGGTGCAGCCTGCCCACGGCAGGCCGGCATGGATGGAGTGGTCTCGGTCCAGCGCGTCTGGTCCAAGCAGTCCAGTGACCGCTGCTGAGGTGGCCGCTGCCACGCAGACCGCTGCGTTCGTTGCGCGGCCGGGTGGGAGGCCCTGGTCGACGATGACGACCCATTTGAGAGGTGCGTTTCGGGTGGGTTCGTCGAGCAGGATGTCTTCGGGGTGGAAGCCGATGCGGCTGGGTTGGTTGTTCAAGGTGACATCCAGATCTTTGACGGAAGGACGGGAACAGGCTAGAACTCTATCCAGTAACTCGGGCGAGAGAGAACTTCGGCGAACATAGTTCGGCTACAGTGGCCGAATGGATGGTTTGGACGAACTTGATGCGGCGATTGTGCGTGAACTGCAACGCGATGCGCGGCGGACCAACCGTGACATCGCTAGCGCGGTAGGCGTCTCCCCATCCACGGCTCTTGAACGCACGCGTGCTCTTCGCCGGCGAGGGGTGATCAAGGGCGCGCTGCTCGACGTGGACCTCTCCGCGATCGGCCGACCAGTTCAGGCACTCATCGCCGTACGAGTCCGACCCCCGACCCGGCGCAACATCGAGGCCTTCCGAGACTGGGCCAGGCAGCTGCCGGAAACCGTTGGCGTGTTCGTGACTGCGGGTACCGAGGACTTCCTCGTGCACGTCGCGGTACCAGACAACAACAGCCTCTACGAGTTCGTCATCGACAAGCTGACCGCAAGAACCGACATTGCCGATGTCCGGACCTCAGTGATCTATGAACACATCAAGACCCGCCTGCAGCCATTGACCGGATGAGGATCCGAGCCAGGCACCTCGACCCATCGACCCTGCCCAGGAGATCAGGTACATCACCCTGATGAGCGGAGGTCCTCAATTTTGGCCATTGAGGACGTCTGGTGTCGGGTCGATGCACCGAACCGTTGCGCTGAAGGTTGAGCTGCGGGTAACCCTAGCCACCGTCAGGGCTGATCTGCGTGATCGTGGTGAGGATGCGATGGCTGCGCGATTGCTCGACGGGGGTCAGGTGGTGGCGTTGGTGAGGGTTGCCGATGATCGTGATGATCCGTTTCCGGCTTATCAGGCGGCTCAGGACGAGGAAGAACCGGTTGGCGCGACCCACGGCGACGCTAGGCGGCGGCGTGCGACGGTCCAGTGCCGAAAGGGCGGTGTCGACGACCTGCTTCGGGGTCTGCATCCGGACACCGCCCGAGGCGTTGTTGCCCACGACGTCGAAGAACTCGGTTTTGGTGGCGCCGGGTGACAAGGCCAGGACTCGTAGACCGGTTCCTTGCGACTCCTGCCACAGGGCCTCGGTGAAGTTCAGCACGAACGCCTTGGTGGCTCCGTAGACCGCCATGTTCGGGCTGGGTTGATAGGCGGCCATGCTGGCCACGTTGACCAGGACGCCAGTGCCGGCGGCGCGGAGCGGCTCGATGAACGCCCTGCAGATGTCGACCACATTGGTGAGGTCGACGCTGATCTCGTCGTGCAGGCGGCCAACGTCCTCGGTGTGGAAGGGCCCGAAGGTGCCGAAGCCGGCGCAGTTGATCAGGCTTGTCACGGTCAGGCCGCGTTCGGCGACCTCGCGGGCGAGCCGTTCGCCAGCCCGAGAAACGCTCAGGTCGAGCGGGATGACCGTGGCCGTGGTGCCGTGGGTGGCGGCCAACTCCTCGGCGAGGGTCTCGAGGCGCTCGCGGCGGCGGGCGACCAGGACAAGGTCTGAGCCGCGGCAAGCCAGCTGATGAGCGAACTCGACACCGATCCCGGCGCTGGCTCCGGTGAGGAGGGTGGTCTGTTGACGATAGTCGACGGTGGTCATGAGGTGTTCCCGGTGAAGTGGTGCGGTGACGACACTCTACGCCTAGCTGACACTAAGTGCCAGTTAGGCCACTAGTGCCAAATCGGGCTACCCTTCTCACGTGACCTCCCCGATCCCTCCGCCAGAAGTCTGTGGGCTCGCAGCCGTCAAGCGGCGTACACCGAGATCACGGCGGCAGCGGTGCGGCTGTTCCTCGAACAGGGATTTGAGGCCACAACCATCGATCAGATTGCCAGCGAGTGCGGGATCTCACGTCGCTCCCTCTTCCGCTACTTCGGGACAAAGGAAGACATATTGCTCGGTGATCTGGAAAAGCAGGGCGTCGTCATCCGAAGCCGCGCTCGAGGCAAGACCGCTGTCGGAGGATCCGTGGGAAGCCCTCCGCGCGGCACTCAGCTCCGCCCAGAACCTGGACAGGTCCCCGGAGGAGACGCTCAAGCTCTCAACGCTGTTGTACGAGACGCCCTCGCTTCGCGCTCGAAGCATCCAAAAGCACCTCAAATGGCAAGCCCTGCTCGTCCCCAACGTGCGTCAGCGGCTCGGCGGGAACCACGATGATCACGCTGACGTGCGCGCCGCCGCGATCGTCGCCTGCGTCCTTGCCTGTCTCGACGTGGCCGGCGAAATGTGGGTCCGAAGCAACGGCACTATCGCGCTGGAGGAACTCTACGACGCCGCCGTCCACGCAATCCGCAACTAACCCACCGCCCAAGGCCTAGCGGGACCGCATCGAAATCCAGGCCGGGTTGGGCCTGGTGCGCTGGCCGCCCGTCGGTCACGAGCGAGTCCAGTGGTTCACGGTACGTAACGGCTGCTGCGAGATGCCACTGGCGACGGCCCGCCGGCGATGACTAGAAGCGGTCGCACGTCGTGGCAGTGCGGGGACAGACTAGGGACACGCCAGTGGTGCTCGGGGCAGGCACGCTCGAGGATGCGGTATCGGGTCATGGTGTGGACAGAGACGTTGATCAACAAAACGAACGAAAAGATCATGGATTACCAGATTCGGTCATTCGCGCCCGCTGCCCCGCGCCGGCCACCACCAGTAGCTGACCGTCGGGCAACCAATCGATGGATGACGGGATGGTTGTAGGCACCCGCGTCATCGACTTCGCGATGGCCTCCAAGTCCTACGCGAGAATTGGTGTCCCAGTTCGACAACCAGAGGCGGCCGTTCGTGCCAGCGAGCGGACTCGCCGATCACCAGATCGGTGGCCACGAGCTGCGGTTGGGACATCTCAATCTCCTTTATCGCTGGTTAGCACACGCTTGCAGGTTGCGCGGGCAGCGCTCCTCGGCCCCGCCTCACGACGATTCTGATTGACTTGCCGATGACATGGATGCCGCAGAAGCGCTCGCGTTCGGCCGTAAGAACCCACATGCCGTTCTTGCCACCATGAAACGCGACGGCACGCCTCAGTTGTCACCGGTACTCGTCGCCGTCGACTCGCAGGATCGTCTGGTCGTCAGTACCCGCGAAACGGCAATCAAGACCGCGAACGTCCGCCGCGACCCCCGAGCCTGGTTGTGCGTGCTCAATGACAGGTTCTTTGGCGACTGGGCGCAGCTCAGCGGCGACGTCGAGGTCGTCAGCCTGCCCGAGGCGATGGAACCGCTGGTGGAGTACTACCGCTCCATCTCCGGGGAGCATCCGGACTGGGACGACTACCGGGCCGCCATGATCAAACAGCGCCGCTGCCTGATCCGGATCACGCCGACGAAAGCCGGTCCGACCGTCTTCGGCTGATAACTTTGGCGACCCGGCGGGTAAAGCCCGCGGGAATCGCACCTACGCCGCCCTGGCGCACTTGCGCCGTGAATCCAGATGCTGCATTCCGGAGAGCACGTCGATGCTGCCACGCAATTGGCCGAATGCAGCAACGCGGGCAATGCCAGCGAGCCGTACGTGCATTTACCAACATGGACCGGTCACGCTCCGTCATTGCCGCTGTCTTGGCGTCCCCGTCCCGATACCCGCAATCGATCAGTCAGATCACCAGACTGCTCAGCAATGCGACCATCGAGCGAGGCCGCATTTGGGTTCGTCCACCGAAATACGCCTAAGTGCGAAATCCTTATTTTTAAGGAAAATTGGACGTCGGTGGACACGCTGCCGATTCTGGGGCCAAGGCGTGGTGATCCGGGTGGAGATAACGGCTGTTCGCAGCCGGTCCCCGCGCTGTCAGGAGCTTGCGCTAACGACTGGGTGGGACGGGGAGGGGAGGTGCGGTCGGACGGCCAAGCGGCCGGTCTTTCGGGCCGGCGATAGGGCGCCCACTGTCACCGAGCTGACCAGGAGCAGGGCGAACACCGAGGCCTCCGGGCCGAAGGGTTCCGCCGGTCAGCCAGGCTTCGGCAACCGGGCGGGCGATGCTGACGGCGATCGAGGGCTCCCGGGTTGGCCAGATGCAGGGCAGCGAAGACCACGTGCAGCATACGGCGAAGGCCGGCACCGTCGAACGCCCGCCACAGACCGATAACCGCTCCGACGGCGAGCCCGGACAGCGCCGGCCGCAGCGCTAGCTCGGATCCTCCGCGTCCCTCACCCACCTGGACGGCGAGGGCGTAGCAGCCGAGGGCGGCCGCGCAGGCGACGAGTAGGCCGGCGAAGTCCAGGGCCGCGTTTCCCGGCGGGAGCAGATCGACGGCCGCCTGCAGGGGATGCCGAACGCTCCCGCGGTCAGGAAGAACACCAGTCCGAGCCAGGCCACGGCCCGTAGCCAGCGCCAATGACCGGGGTGCAGGACCCGGCGTTCCACGAGCTGGATCGGGACGCCCCAGCGGTCGGAGTCGATCGGCACGGAGGGCGGGACCGGTAGCGAAGAAAGGCTGGCGGTGCGGGCTCGTCGATGCCATCGGGGCTGGACGGCGATGTTCTGGTGCGCGGGCGGGGTGCCGGTCAAGGTCGCGACGGCGATATGGCGGGAGCGGTCGAGGAGCAAGATCGCCAGCCAGGCGATTCCACGGCCAGGACAACGAGACCGAGGTCCAGCACGACCTCGGGTAGGAATGCTCGCAGCGCGACCGGTATGGCGCCGACCGCGTACAGGACGAGCGGCGCTGGAGGGATCTCACGGCTGAGGAGCATGGCGGCGACGAAGGCAAGAGTGCCGAGGAGGAACAGCACGGATGCTGTGGTCAGCGCGATGCCCAGTGAGCCGGCCCGGAGCGCCTGAACCGTGGCGCCGGGCAGGTCCTCTGAAGACGGGGTTGATCACGAACTCCACCCCGACCAGCGAGGACAATGCGAACGCGTTCAGCAGGAACGCGACGAGGCCGAAGGTGCCGGTACGGCGGCCGAACGCGAGGTAGAGCCCGGTGACGAGGGCCAGCGCCAGGATTTGCGCGAGGGGGCGACCAGCTGGGTGAAGGCCGACGTCGGGATGACCTCTGCGCGCTTGGCGGCATTGATGAGCAGCACGACGGCGCTTCCGCAGCCGGCAGCCGCAGCGATGCGATAGAGCGTCGCGGGGACAGGATGGGACATGTTCTCCTCCGATGGTTCGACTTGCAGGTGCCTTCGGCCGGCGGCCGGAGGGTTGGTGAAACTCCGAAGAGTTCAGAGCTGGGGATCCGACGCGGGTGGGAGGTTCGACCAGCGCCACGGAGATCAAGGTGACGCCGAGGTCTCGGATCTTGATGAGCATCCCGTGCAGCTCCGCCTGGTCCGAGATGACACCGGTGAGACTCGTCGTTCCATCGGATTCCTGGGTCAAGGTGAGGTCACCGAACCAGGGTGCCCAGTACTGGTCCAGGTGACCCTCGACCCGAAGGTGGTACGGTGGCAGGCATATGCCCTTTGGTCGCGGGGGTCATGAGGATCCGACCTTCGCGGTCGCTCTGATGCTTCGGCTGTTGATGGTGGGACGGCTGATGATGGCTCGGCGGCGGGCGGATCGACGGATGACGTACTCGGCAACGGCGAGGTTGATGACCCAGCCCGCGCCCAGGCAGAGGTCGGTGGTGAGTTCACTGGTGCCGAAGAGTGCTTTTCCGATGCCCTGGGTGAACACCTGGGTGCCGGCACCGAGAGCCAGGGCGTACGCGCGGGTCATCCACGCCCGGTGGCGGCTGACGTCACCGCGACGGATCGCGGCGAAACCGAGGACGATGCTGGCGGCCATGCCCGACCCGAACGCGATCCGGAACACGTACGCGAGTAGCGCCGGTCCCGGGCTGGCGGGGTAGAACAGGCGTCAGGCACAGCGCCGAGAACGCGACCGCCAAACCGAGCACCACCAGGACCCGTCCGGCCGCCCGATGCCAGCCGGGACGTCGGCGCCGCAGCGCGGCGGAGAACTGGAACACGCCGAGGACGGCGTACGCGAGCGCGCTGACGATGTGCACGACCAATGGCACCGGTGAGGCGGTGAGGCGAGGGTTCGCGGGCAGGAGGTGCGGACCACCAGCCAGTTCGACCAGCCGCAGCGAGCCGGCGATGGCGGGGACGACGACGAGGGCGACCAGGGCGAAGGGCACCCACCCGATCGACCGGTTGGACCGGGTCGACCGAGTGGTGCAGGCGGCCGCATGGATGCTCACTTGGCGCCGGTCGGATCGAGCTGTGAGCTGACCGGGCTGGCCATTGGGCGGGTGTTCTGGGTGCGCTGCTCGCGCCACAAGGAGAAGCCGAGGCCGATCAGGGCGACGCTGACGGGAATGGCGAACAGCCGTTGGGTGAGCTCGGGCAGCCAAGAGGTTGTGAGGATGGCGACGGCGCCAACGGAGAGGAGCATTGCGGCCCACCGGGCGAGGACGTTGGCCCGGAAGAGGACGATGCCGAAGATGATGCCACCGACGACGTAGGCGAAGCCGCCGCCCTGGATGAGGATCTGCAGCGGGCCGATATCGCCGCTCGGGGTGCTGCTGGTGGCCACCGCGAGGACGTCGTTGACGAAGCCGGGCTCGCTGGCGGCAAGGGCTGGGAGGACGAACACACCGACGACCTGGGCGCTGAAGATGGCGAGGTAGCCGACGCCGAGTACGACGTACCCGATCAGGCCGAGCACTCCGGTCTGCCTTACCTGGCGCAGGTAGATGCCGGTGATGCCGATCAGCGAGAAGACTGGCCATGAAGATCTTCGTGGTTTCGCGGACCGCGTATTCGGTCGTGGTGGTGAAGGTGGCGTCAGGAGAGGGTGGTTGATCTGGACGGCGATGAACAGCAGCCCTCCGACGACGGCGGACAGGCCGGCCGCCCGGGTGAGTTTGGTGGTGGTGACGGTCATGTCGACTCCCTGGTTTCGGAGTGTCGGCGGCGGGCGCCGCGGGATGACTCGAACCTAAGGACGGGCGGGGTGAGCGGGCGTCACCCAACGATGTGACTGACTGGGTGAGGTCTGGAGCGGCGGGACGTTACAACAAGCCGCGTTCGCGGGCGCGGAGCACCGCCGCCCGGCGATTGGTGACGTCGAGCTTGGTGAAGATGTGCTTGGTGTGGGTACGCACCGTGTTGTGCGAGACGAAGAGCTCGCGGGCGATCTGCGGCCCGGTCAGCTCACTGTCGAGCAGCCTGAGCACCTGCAGTTCGCGGTCGCTCAACGGCTCTGCGGACGGTGCTGCCCGGCGTTGCCCCGGGTCGGGAGCCCCGGCTGCGGGAGCTGCAGCGAGGCTGAGCAAGTGCCGGGCCCTGTCGCTTGCGACCCTCTGATAGTCCGCGTCGCCCGCGACACCGTGCTGGGTGGCGTTGCGCAGCAGCGCTCAGCATGGAGTGCGTCCTCGGCAAGGAAGAGCCGGACGTAGCCCTCCGGTTCGGGTGCCCGCGCCAAGGCTTGAGCAAGGGACTCCACGCGCCTGCGGCTCGACGCCCCCGCGCGTCCTGTACGAGGGCGGTCAGCAGGCGGATCTCGACAGAACTTCCGGCCCTTCCAGACCTCTCGGCGGCTGCCAACAGGCGGTCCAACAGGCTCGTTGCCTGGACGAGCGCTCCGCTGTCCTGGTTCGCCGTGCTGCGCGAGGATCAAACGTACGAGGGTGAGGTGGTCGAACTCGCTCAGATAGCTGGCGTCATCCGTGACGGACACGCCTCGGTCCGGGCCCAGTCAGCGGCCTCCGACAGCTTCCCCTGCGCGATCCAGATCCGGGCCCTCATGGCGGGAATGGGTCGCACGTCCGGGAAGAATCCCGGCCGATAGAGCTGCTCCGCCTGATCCAGGTAGCTGACGGCCGCATCCAGGTCGCCCTCGGCTTGGGCGAGGAGTCCTCTCGCCACGAACCAGCGATAGCGACCCTCGTTCATCCCGGCCCGTTCTCGGGGTGTTACGGCGGCCTGGAGGTGTTCCCTGGCGCTCGCGAGGTCTCCGGCTTCGACATCGATCTCGCTCAACCCCACGTGCATCTCGGCGATCGCGCGCGCTACGAGGCTCGCCCCGTGCCTCGGCCGTCTGCAGGGCACGCTCGTAGAGCCGGCGTGCCGTCCTCGGCCGGCCGGCCGCGAGCCACAGGTCAGCGAGCACGACCGTGCCGCTCAACTCGTCGACGAGGCTGCCGCCCGCGTGCAGGCTGGCCACGGCCTGGCGTGAACGTCTCCAGCGCGCTCGACACGTCCCCTGCGCCCACGCGGCGAGGCCGAGGAACCCGGCCGCCCCGCCCCGCGCGAAATGGTCGTCAGGACCAGCCAGGTCGAGGGCGCGCCGGGCGTGTTCCGCCGTGCCTGCGGCATCGCCGCGTGACTGGGCGAGCGAGGCGCGGTAGATGGCGATGGTTGCCGGCAGCATGTGGAGATCTTCGGTGTCAGCCCAGGGGAGCGCCTCCCCGTCCGGCACGGCAGCCAGCGCGCGTTCCGCGTCCTCGAGTCGGGGCTCAACCGCGCCCGGATCGCCGGAGGCCAGGAGCATGGACCCGTAGAAGACGCTCAGCACCGGGCTGCGTCGAATGGCGTCGTCGGGCAGCGCCTTTAGCCAGACGTACATCATCGCTTCCTGCCGGTGGCGTCGGATCGCCGCCACGGCCAGCTCGATCAGGTGGGCCGCCCGATCGAAGTCTCGCGCAGCCAGTGCGTGCCTGACCGCTTCCTCGGTCAGGTCGTGGCGCTCGTACCACTTGCTCGCGCGCTGGTGCAGCAGCGAGACCTGGTCCGGCTGCTCGCTGAGCATCCGCGCCCGGAGTACATCGGCGAACAGGTGGTGGTAGCGGTACCACTCCTCCGGTCGTCCAGGGCCACGATGAACAAGTTGGCGCGTTCGAGCGCCACGAGCATGTCGCTGCCGTCGTCGCGGCCGGTGACGGCGTCACACAGCGGCCCGGTCAGCCGGTCGAGAACCGCTGACTGCAACAGGAATCCGCGAACCGCGGCGGATTGGTGCCGCAGCACCTCTTCGATCAGGTAGTCGACGATGTAGCGGTCATCGCCCGCGAACCGGGCGATAAAGCCGCTCACGTCCTCGCGTCCCTGGAGCGAGAGGGCGGCCAGTTGCAGCGCGGCGATCCACCCCTCGGTCCGCTCCTCCAGGACGGCCACGTCTGCCGCGGCGAGATCGAGGCCGGTCACCACGTTGAGGTACGCGTTGGTCTCGTCGGGGGTGAAACGCAAGTCGGCGGCCCGGATCTCGACCAGCTCGCCGCGCACCCGCCACCGAGCCAGCGGCAGATCGGGGTCGGCGCGGGTGCTGACCACCACGTGCACCTGGGAGGGAAGGTGCTCCAGGAGGAACGCCAAACCCTCGTTGACCTCGTGATTGTCAACCAGGTGGTAATCGTCGAGCACCAGCCACACCTCACCCGGCGCTGCGGCCAACTCGTTGAGCAGCGTGGTGAGCACACAGCTCGGTCGGCACCGGGAGGACGCGAGCAGCTCCAGCGCACTCGCGCCCACGCCCGGCACGGCGCCCTGGACCGCGGTCACCACGTACGTCCAGAACGACGCCGGTTCGTTGTCCGCGGCGTCGAGCGACAGCCACGCCACGCAACGGCCTTCAGCGGACGCCTCGTACAGCCACGCCGCCAGGACCGTCGTCTTGCCGAACCCGGCCGGGGCGGACACCAGCGTCAGCCTCGCTTCAGCTCCGTTTCCCATCCGCTCGAGGAGTCTGGGTCGTGCCACCAGACCGCGTCGCAGCCTCGGGACGTAGAGCTTCGTCGCCATCAACGGATGTGACACGCCATCCTCATTCCGCGGAAGCCTTCTTGCCGACAGTCCTCGCTCGGGCTTGCGCGCCCTCGCCCTGTGGCCCAAACATGCTGAGGATCTCCGCCGGCTGGTCGCCGGTGCTGCCGAACCAGTGCGGCACCCGGGTATCGAACTCGGCCGCCTCGCCGGCGCCGAGGACAAGGTCGTGGTCGCCGAGGACCAGACGCATCCGGCCGGAGAGGGCGAACAGCCACTCGTACCCTTCGTGCGACTTGGGCGAAGGTTCGCCGTTACTCGCCGGGATGTTGATCTTCCAGGCCTGCACCCCGCCAGGGGTGCGGGTCAGGTCACGCCCCGCCGCGCCCGCAGCTGCTTCAGCCGCGGCCCGGCCTGGCCCAGGCCAGCGGCGATGGCGGTTGTCGTGTCCTCCACAGCCCCATTCCACCCCGCCCTTCCCGGAAGCAGCAACGTCACTAGGCATGGAAGTAGTCAGAGCGCCGAACCTAGGCCCAATCTGGCCCAACGCCCGCGATTGGCCATCACGGGACGCTGCTCGCTAGCGCGGCGGCTGCTGCATCCACGCTCGCTGGAGACGCACCAACCGATCCCCGCCGATCTGGGGGTCAAGTGGTCGCGAGTTCAAATCTCGCCAGCCCGACCAAACCGATCCCCCATCGGACCTAGTCGGACGCCGCGGACCTCGATGTGGGCACACACCACATGGACTAGTTTCGTCGGGCCGGGCGAGTGGCCGAGCACATCGCTGCCCTCCACGAGAACATAATGAAGGCGCCGAGTGAGGTCGTTCGGTGACCGTCACTACTGCACCAGGCGAACAATCCCGGCGTCACCGTCGAGCCCGATCAGTTGGCCGTCGTGGATCCGCCCAGTCGCATTCCCAGTGCCGACGACGGCCGGGATGCCGTATTCGCGCGCAACCACCGCGCCGTGGCTGAGAATGGAGCCGCGCCCGGCTGCTCGACCCCGGCGACGGAACCTCGCGGCCGACGGCAACCGCTTTCGTCGGCGTCCTCGCACAGTGTGCCGGTTAGTCATTGCATGTCTTTTGCACAGACTCACGCATGTGAGGGCGACGGGCTGAATGAAACTGGGCCTGGCGGCTGAGGATGCGGAACAGGACTAGGAGCTCGGCAAGACCTCGCCTGCTGAACCGATGCCGCAGCAGTCATCACCCATCCGACCCGCGGTGGCCGCACGATCCCGCGCGCGATTTCGAAAGGGCATCCTTATGCTGCCGATGGGCGGCAGTGCTTTCGCCGGTGCCGAACGGGAGGATCACAGATGAGCTGGGTCAAGCAGGAGCAGGACTCGTTGCTCGAGACCTTCCGCACCACTGACCCCGACGCCCCGACGCTGTGCGAGGGCTGGAACGTGCGCCGACTGCTCGCCCACCTGACGCAGCGCGAGCAGGGCCTCGTTGCGAGGATCGTGGACTCGGTCGCGCGAAAGCCGCCGGGGCAGGAGCCCGGGCTCAACAAGCTCACGAGCCAAGCAAGGACCCGCAGGGCTACGACGCCCTGATCGACCGGTTCACCCAGGGCGCTCCGCGCTGGTCGCCGATGAGCTGGGCTGCGGACCGGCTCAACTTCGTCGAGTACCTCATTCACCACGAGGACATCCGGCGCGCCGGCGCCAAACCGGCCGGGCCGAGGAACCTGCCCGAGGCGGAACAGGACGCGGTCTGGCAACAGCTCGGGCTGCTCGCCAAGCTCGGGCTGCGCAAGTCGCCGGTCGGCGTGCGCCTGGCGACGCCGAAGGGCAAAAGCCGTGTCGCGAAGGTCGGTGACGGCGTGACGCTGACCGGCGAGCCGGTCGAGCTGGCGTTGTGGGTCAGCGGTCGACGCGGTCCCGCGCAGGTCGCCGTAACCGGCGCTCCGGAGGCGATCAACGCGTTCCAGGCCTGGGCAAACGCCGCCTAGACCCCTGCGACGGCGCGAGCACAGGTGGTCGAGCGGCGGCACAACGCGCAGGGCCGGGCACAGAACGCGCGGCCGCCGGACGCGCTGGCCCGGTCGCTCCCGCCGGGTACGTTCACGGTCAAGCTGCGGTCAGGGACTGCGCCGCGAGGTGAGCGAGTAGCGCGGCGACCTGTCGCTGCTCGGCCCGTGGACGGGCAACGTGGGTGGCCGCCGTGACGGCGAAGTAGGCAGGACGGTCACTAGGGGTAGGCACGGGGATTGCGATGACGTCATCTGTAGGCAGCCCATCTGTGTCGACATCCATGACCCGGCCGGCCCGGGTGACGCTGCCGTCGCCATGGAGCACCGTGGTGGGCAAGGGCTCGTCGAGCACTAGGTCACAGCTATCGGCATCCAGGACGGTGCACATTGTGTCCAACATCGCCTCGAGCGTTGCTGCGTGTGTCTCAGGCGCGATGGGTTCGGCTGCGCGCCGAAGGGCGGTCAGGTAGTCCACGCCGGCGAACGGCCACGGCACGCTGACGTCCAGCCCACCAGCTGAGCTGCTCGATGGCACCGCCCACCACGACCAGTAGTAGGACGGTCAGGATGTCTTCGGTGTCGAAGATCCTGAAAGCTGTAGTACGGCTCGGTCCAGAAATAATCGTAGGCAAGCCCAGTCGTAGCAGCAGCAACCAAGCCAGCCGGACGGAGTCCAGCCGCGGAAACCACAGCGACGATAAGCACGAGTATCAAGGTCACGTGATTCTCGTGCAGTTGCGGACGGGCCAGAGTCAACAGACCGGCGACCACCGGTCCGAGGAAAACTGCCGCGGCCCAGACAGCCGAGCGGTGCCGGCTCAACCAGTCAGATAACACCATGCAACCCACCCCTCCGGCTCGCTCGTTGTTGCTGAATGATCATGCCCACGACTCAAGTCTGCGATCAACGGGCGCGACCCAACAGATCCCTTTACGCAGCTTCTACAGACCAACTCGGCGGCTGCGGCCACGGGCACGATGAGGACGTGCTCGTGCAGGACGTGGTCGTGCTCCACATTGGCACGCAGCGCCAGCGGCACGGTAGTCCGCCCACGGTTGAGGAAGACCGCTGTGCCAGGAACTCGCTGCAGGGAACTCCGCGTCGTGCAGCTGTTCGACGAACTCAGCCAGCGGACCCTCAGCCGCCTCCAGTAGGGCCGTCACTGCGTAGAAATACCGTGAATGTTGAGCCGCTCCGCGTATGGACCGCGTGAAGAAGGCTTGGCGAGTTCCCGGGCCCGTTGTCGAATCTCAGACGTGGCGATCGAGATTCATCCAAGGGCCTGAAGTGGCCGACCTGATCTTCGTGCTGGTGACGGTGCTGGCGTTCGCCGTCTTGACAGTCGTCGTTCGAGCGGGCCAACGCCTGTGAACGCCGAGAACGCGGTGGGCTTGGTGGCCGCGGTGCTGCTGACCGTGTTCCTGGTCTTGGCGCTGCTCTTCCCGGAGAGGTTCTGATGTCGGAGTCACTCGCTGGTGTCTTGTTTGTGACGTCCCTGGCAATAGCTCTTGTAGTGGTACACCGCCCTTTGGGCGACTTGCTCTTCTGGGTGGCGACCTCACCGCGGGACTTGGCGCCGGAGCGGTTCGCCTACCGGCTCGTAGGTGCAGATCCCAAGACCGAGCAGTCGTGGGGTGTGTACACGCGCAGCGTCTTGGCGTTCTCGGCGGTGTCAATCCTTTTCCTCTACGGTTTCCTTCGGCTGCAGAGCCATCTTCCGCTCAGCCTGGGGTTTTCCGGCGTCGCACCGGATCAGGCTTGGAACACCGCGGTGAGCTTCGCGACGAATACCAACTGGCAGTCCTATTCGGGTGAGTCAACGATGGGCCACCTGGTGCAGATGGCCGGGTTGGCCGTTCAGAACTTCGCTTCTGCGGCGGTGGGCATCGCAATCTCTTTCGCCCTAATCCGCGGCTTTGCTCGGACCGGCGCTGACACCCTCGGCAACTTCTGGGTTGACCTCACCCGCATTTGCTTCCGGCTGCTCTTGCCGATTGCTGTCGTCGGCGCAATCCTCTTCGTCGCCGCGGGCATGGTGCAGAACCTCTCCCCGGGGACCGACATCACCACGTTGGCGGGAAACAGCCAGCACATCACGGGCGGGCCGGTGGCGAGCCAGGAGGTGATCAAGGAGCTGGGCACCAACGGCGGCGGCTTCTACAACGCCAACAGCTCGCACCCGTTCGAGAACCCGACGGCCTGGACCAACTGGATCGAGGTGTTCTTGCTGCTTGCCATCTCGTTCAGCCTGCCGCGGGTCTTTGGCCGCATGATCGGTGATCTTCGCCAGGGGTACGCGATCGTCGCCGTTATGGTGATCTTGGCAGTCATCAGCATCGCCTCGGTCAACTACTTCCAACTGCATGCCGGTGGGACGGTGCCCCAAGCGGTCGGTGCTGCTACGGAAGGGACGGAGGCGCGGTTCGGGATTTCCCAGTCCGCGACCTTCGCTTCGGCGACGACTCTGACCTCGACAGGTGCGGTGAACTCCTTCCACGACTCCTACACCGCTTTGGGCGGCATGGTGCCGATTGCGAACATGATGCTGGGGAGGTGGCGCCGGGCGGCACGGGTTCGGGTCTGTACGGCATGTTGGTGCTGGCGGTGATCACCGTGTTCGTCGCAGGACTGATGGTGGGCCGCACACCGGAATATGTCGGCAAGAAGATCCGGTCTCGGGAGATCAAGTTCGCCTCGCTGTACTTCCTCGTCACGCCGATCCTCGTCCTGGTGGGGACGGCGGCGGCCATGGCTCTCGTCGTCTGCCAGGGCGTCCATGTTGAATACCGGACCCCACGGGTTGTCCGAAGTGCTCTATGCCTACACCTCGGCATCGAACAACAACGGCTCCGCCTTTGCGGGCATTAGCGTCAACACCGTCTGGTACAACACCTCGCTTGGGCTTGCGATGTTGTTCGGCCGGTTCCTGCCGATCGTGCTTGTGTTGGGTCTGGCCGGTTCACTCGGAGCCCAAGGCGAATCCCCGGTCACTGCCGGGACCTTGCGAACCCATCAACCCCTGTTCGTCGGGATGCTTGCCGGAGTGACGATCATCTTGGTCGCCCTGACCTTCCTGCCTGCGCTGGCGCTCGGACCGCTCGCGGAGGGACTCTAATGAGCTCCGACCGCTCCACTGTGTTGCCGTCGTCGGAACCTGCCAGCACGCACCGATGGGGCCGCCAAGGAGCGGTCCACGTCGCCGGTCCGTCGGGTCGGAGCGGGGCTGCTCGATCCCAAGCTGTTGTGGCGCTCACTTCCCGACGCGGTCCGCAAGCTCGATCCTCGGACGCTGTGGCGCAATCCGGTGATGTTTGTCGTTGAGATCGGATCGATCTTCACCACGGTGCTCGCGGTGCTCCAGCCCAGCCTGTTCGCGTGGGCGATCACGATCTGGCTCTGGCTGACTGTGCTGTTCGCGAATCTCGCCGAGGCGGTGGCGGAGGGTCGCGGCAAGGCGCAGGCGGCGACGCTGCGTCGCGCGCGCCAGGAGACCGCTGCCCGTCGGTTGCTTGACTGGTCGCCCGGTGCGGCCGGTGTGGACGAGGAGGCGGTCGCGGCCAACGCCCTACAGCTGGGAGATGTGGTGGTCGTTGAGGCCGGACAGGTGATCCCCGGCGACGGAGATGTCGTCGACAGGGATTGCGATGGTGGACGAATCGGTGATCACCGGAGAGTCAGCGCCGGTGATCCGGGAGTCCGGCGGGGACCGGTCCGCGGTCACGGGCGGTACCACGGTTCTCTCCGATCGAATCGTCGTCCGGATCACCCAACAGCCCGGCGAAAGCTTCATCGACCGGATGATCGCTCTGGTGGAAGGTGCGAACCGGCAGAAAACCCCCAACGAGATCGCCTTGAACATCCTGCTTGCCGCGCTGACGATCTTGTTTCTCCTCGCCGTGGCAACCCTGCAGCCGTTGGCGATCTACTCCAAACAGGTCCAGGCGGCGGCACCGGACAGCATGGTGCTGAACAGTCACGGTGTGACGGGGATCGTGCTCGTGTCGCTGTTGGTCTGCCTGATCCCGACCACGATCGGCGCTCTCTTGTCGGCTATCGGCATCGCGGGCATGGATCGTCTGGTGCAGCGCAATGTCTTGGCCATGTCCGGACGCGCCGTCGAGGCTGCCGGTGACGTGAACACCCTGCTACTGGACAAGACGGGAACGATAACGCTCGGCAACCGGCAGGCCAGCGGCGAGCTCATCCCGGTGGGGGCGCCGACGAGGTCGAACTGGCTGACGCCGCGCAGCTGTCCAGCCTCGCCGACGAGACCCCTGAGGGACGCTCGGTCGTGGTGTTGGCCAGGAGCGGTATGGGCTCCGAGCGCGGCAGCCGGGCGAGCTGGCAGCCGCCACCTGGGTGCCGTTCAGCGCTCAGACCCGGATGTCCGGCGTCGACCTGCCCGCCCGGGAGACAGATGGTGCGGAGCTTCGGGTGCGCAAGGGGCGCGGCCGCTGCTGTACTGGCCTGGGTACGCGAGAACGGTGGCGGAGCCAGCAATGGCATGGGTCCGATTGTGGATGGCATCAGCGCAGCCGGCGGAACGCCGCTCGTGGTCGCCGCTCAGCGGCACGGCGAACCGGCGCGCGCCCTCGGGGTGATCTACCTCAAAGACGTCGTCAAGACCGGCATGAGCGAGCGCTTCGACGAAATGCGACGCATGGGCATCCGTACGGTGATGATCACCGGCGACAACCCCTTGACCGCTCGCGCCATCGCGGCCGAAGCCGGCGTGGACGACTTCCTGGCCGAAGCAACACCCGAGGACAAGATGGCGTTGATCAAGGCCGAGCAGCAAGGCGGCAAGCTCGTCGCGATGACCGGCGACGGCACCAACGACGCACCGGCATTGGCGCAGGCCGACGTCGGAGTCGCGATGAACACCGGCACGTCTGCCGCCAAGGAGGCCGGCAACATGGTCGACCTCGACTCCGATCCCACCAAGCTGATCGAGATCGTCGAGATCGGCAAGCAGCTGTTGATCACTCGCGGTGCGCTGACCACATTCTCCATAGCCAACGACATCGCGAAGTACTTCGCGATCATCCCGGCGATGTTCGCCGCGGTCTATCCCAGCCTCGATCGCCTCAACATCATGCAGCTGCACAGTCCCGACGACAGCGATCCTTGCTCGGCCGTGATCTTCAATGCCTTGATCATCGTGGCGTTGGTGCCGCTCGCCCTGCGCGGCGTACGGTACGTTCCGGGCAGCGCCAGCGCCATGCTGCGACGCAACCTGCTCATCTATGGACTGGGCGGCATCGTCGCACCGTTCGTCGGAATCAAGATCATCGACATGCTGATCTCGATCATTCCCGGGATCTCCTGATGCGTCTTCCATCCTGGCTCGCCCAGCACCTCGCCGCCCTCCGAGCGCTACTCCTCCTCACGGTCGCGCTCGGCCTCGCCTACCCCCTGGCCATAACAGCGGTGGCCCAACTGCCAGGGCTGCATAGCCGCGCTGACGGATCCCTGCTCAGCGGGCCGGACTCACGAACGCACCGGTGGGAAGCCGGCTCATCGGCCAAGCCTTCACCGACAAGGATGGCAAGCCGCTCGTGCAGTATTTCCAGTCCCGTCCCTCGGCGGCCGGCGACGGCTACGACCCGACAGCGACCTCGGCCTCCAACCTGGGCCCAGAGGACATCGTCGACACCCTTCCCGACCCAAACGCTGCCCCAGGGTCGGACGAGGCCGCGGGCAAGCTAGAGCCTCCTCAGCCAGGTCTGCGCCCGTAGCAAGGATGTCGGCAGTCTTGACGGGCGTTGATGGGCGACGTCCGTTCTGCACCGACGACGGGGTCGGTGCGGTCCTCGCTGTCTTCCACCAGAACGGGCTGACCGGCCCGGTCACCCGCGCCGTCAGTCTCAACCAGCCCTGTCCCGGCCAAGCCCTTCATCTCAACGTGGGAAGGAGTCGCGGTCGAGTGTGCCCGCTACGGCCAGGACTACTCCGACGGCGTGATCACCCCGGTTCGGGGAACCGCGCCGGCCGTTCCTGTCGTGCCAGCTGACGCCGTCACGGCCAGCGGAAGTGGGCTCGACCCCCACATCAGCCCCGCGTACGCGCAGCTGCAGCTAGCACGTGTAGCGAAGGCGCGGGGATGAGTATTGCCGAGCTTGATGCGCTCGTGGACGCGCCACACCAGCGGCCGGACCCTCGGATTCCTCGGTGAGCCAACCGTAAATGTTCTCGCCCTCAACCTGGACCTCGACAACCGCTACCCCTACCGAGCCTGATCGGCTCTTCCACCTGCAAATCAGAAGGGACTGAAGATTCCAGGAAGCGAGAGAAGATGAAATCGCTGCCGGGAGGAGGTGCCGTGGCGGCAGGACAATTGCGGGTCTACTTCGGCGCGGCTCCTGGTGTTGGAAAGACGTACAAAATGCTCGAGGAGGGCCACCGCAGGCTGGAGCGCGGCACCGATGTTGTCGTCGGCTTTATCGAAACACATGGGCGCAAGCACACCGAGGAACTCATCGAAGGCTTCGAGGTCGTCCCGCGGGCCAAGGTGTCCTACAGGGCACCACTCTGGAGGAGATGGATCTCGCAGCCGTCCTGGCCCGACGACCCCAGGTCGCTCTCGTGGACGAGTTGGCTCACACCAACGCCCCCGGCTCACCCAACGAGAAGCGCTGGGAAGACATAGAGGAGCTCCTCGACGCCGGGATCACCGTGATCACAACCGTGAATGTGCAACATCTGGAATCGCTCAACGACGTGGTCTACGAGATCACCGGCATAAGGCAGCGCGAAACCGTGCCCGATGCTGTGGTACGGCAGGCAGCAGCAGATCGAACTGGTTGACATGACTCCGGAGGCGCTGCGGCGACGGCTGGTGCACGGCAACGTGTACACGCCGGACAAGGTCGATGCCGCGTTGGGCAACTACTTCCGGGTCGGGAATCTCACCGCGCTACGTGAGTTGGCGCTGCTCTGGGTCGCCGGCAAGGTGGACGAGCAACTCGACAGGTACCGCGCCGACCACAACATCGGCTCGCACTGGGAGACCGCGAGCGGGTGGTCGTCGCGCTGACTGGCGGACCCGAGGGCGACACGTTGATTCGCCGTGCCGCCGCGCATCGCGGCCCGCACCAAGGGTGCCGACCTGCTCGCCGTACACGTGACGCGTAGCGACGGCCTCAGCGGCGGCGACCCCGCCTATTTGGCCCGCCAGCGCGTACTAGTGGAAGACCTCGGGGGCACCTACCATCAGGTGGTCGGGACCGACATCCCGGACGCCCTGCTCGCCTTTGCGCGCGGCGTCAACGCCACACAATTGGTACTCGGAGCCAGCCGACGCGGTCGCTGGGCCCAACTGTTCTCCCGGGGCGTCGGCGTCACCACTACCGCCGAGTCGGGATCCATCGACGTACATCTGATCACCCACGAAGAGACCGCGCGCCGCGGACGGATTGCCAAGGGACGGGACCGGCCATGGCGGAGCAGTCGCGGCGGGCTAAGTCTCGGCCGTCGCACCGCCGGCTTCATCCTCGGCGTGGCCGCCCTACCTGCGCTCACCGCGCTACTGCTCGCAGTCGACGCCGATGTCTCCTTGTCCACCGACGTATTGGCGTTTCTCCTCGTAGTGGTGGCGGTCGCGCTCGCGGGCGGTCTCCTCCCAGCGTTGGTGGCAGCAATCGGCGGATCTCTGCTTTTGAACTATTTCTTCACCCCGCCGGTGCGGACGTTCACCATCGCGGAACGAGAGATCTGCTCGCCCTGTTCGCGTTCCTCGTTGTGGCCGTGTCAGTCAGTATGGTCGTCGACGTCGCGGCCCGCCGAACCCGGGAAGCGTCACGGGCACGAGCCGAGGCTGCCACATTGTCCACACTCGCGGGCAGCGTGCTTCGCGGCTTCAGCCCGGTGCCGGCGCTCCTCGAGCAGGTCCGCGAGACGTTCACTTTGGACGCAGTCACTCTCCTCGAGCGCCGCCCGGAGGCCGTCGGTGGGCCTGATGTGGAGCACTCCAGCGAGGCCTGGACTGTGGTCGCGTGTGTCGGCGGCCCAATCTGCCTCACACCCGGCGAGGGCGACGCCGAGGTACATGTTGATGACACCTACACGCTGGTCTTGTCCGGACACCCGTTGGCCGCCGAGGATCGCCGCGTCTTGGAGGCTTTTGCGGCTCAGGCCACCATTGCACTCCGACAGGAGCGTCTCGGGAGGAGGCCGCCGCTGCCGCCGGCTCGCTGGCCGAGGTCGACCGGCTACGGACCGCGCTACTGAGTGCGGTGAGCCATGACCTGCGCACCCCGCTGGCGTCGGCCAAGGCAGCTGTAGGAACGCTTCGAATGTCGGATCTTGACTTGACCGAGTACGACAGGGCTGAGCTGCTTGCCACAGCTGAAGAGTCGTTGGACCGATTGAGGTGGCCTTGTCGAAAATCTGCTCGACATGAGCCGTCTCCAAGCTGGGGCCCTGGCGCTGGCAATCCAGCCGATCGACGTCGCCGACATCATCTCCGCAGCCGTGACTAGCCTGGGACCGGTCGGCGCCGTCGTGGTGATCCAAGTCCCCGAAGACACGCCGGAGGTGCAGGCCGACCCCGCTCTGCTGGAGCGGGCGATCGCGAACCTGGTCCAAAACGCTGTACGTCACAGCCCTGCTGACTCTCCACAGATCACTGCCAGTAGCTACGGCACGACTGTCGATATCCGCGTCATCGACAGCGGTCCCGGCGTACCCGAAACTGAGTGGGACCAGATCTTCCAGCCATTCCAACGGCTCGGAGATCGGGACAACACCAGTGGCGTCGGCCTTGGCCTCGCCTTGTCCCGCGGGCTTGTTGAGGCCAATGTCGGGAACCCTGAGCCCGGAAGAGACACCCGGCGGCGGGCTGACCATGACAATCTCACTACCCACAGTGACCCGGCCGAGTCCGAGGCAGCCTCCGCGGACACCTCAGCTCTGCAGGCCGTGCTCCGCAACGAGCCAGTGGACACGGCGAGCGAGCGACCGTGACGCGTGTTCTCGTAGTGGACGACGAGCCGCAGATCTTACGCGCCTTGCGGATCAACCTGCACGCGCGGCAGTACGAGGTGGTCACTGCCGGAACCGGTCACGGAGCTATCCAGGCCGCGTCCGACGCTCACCCAGACCTGGTCGTCCTCGATCTCGGCCTACCTGACATGGACGGCGTGGACGTCATCCGCTCGCTTCGTACGTGGACGCAGGTGCCCATCGTGATTCTCTCCGGACGTATGAACAGCGCCGCCAAGGTTGATGCCCTTGATGCAGGTGCCGACGACTACGTCACCAAACCCTTCAGCGTGGAGGAGCTCCTCGGCGCGAATTCGGGCGGTGACTCGGCGCACCACCGAGCCAGAGCTCGTCCAACCAGTGCAGCTCGGACGGTGGACCGTCAGTCTCAACGATCATCTGATCTACCAAACGCTTACAGCCAGTGTCGGCGCCGGCCCTCCCCAGGCCAACACTGCCCAGCTCGAAGCGGGTACGCCCCTCGAGGGACCGGCGCCGCAAGTGCATCTGACACCGACTGAGTGGCAGCTGCTCCAGGCACTGGTCCGGCATCCCGGGCGGCTGGTGAGTCAACGGCAACTACTGCAGGAGGTCTGGGGACCGACCTACGTGGAGCGGGCCCACTATCTACGTCAGTACGTCAGGGCCCTCCGATACAAGCTCGAGGATGATCCGACTCGGCCACGCCACCTCATCACCGAGCCCGGTATGGGCTACCGCTTCCAGCCGTAGATAATCGGCGGAATCACGGACAGTCGGAACTGAGATCTCCGACGCCACGTCGGCCGCTCATCATTCGGCGACGATCTCCGCAGTCCACCCGGATGAACTGCACCCTGTACACCGCCGAGCCGATTCGCGTAGCCCGCACGCCAGCAGCTGTTGTCGACAGCACCTCGGCTCGACCGGAAGCTGGGGCCAGCGATGTCGCTGTCCCGAGCTGCTCGAGGGCGTGGTGCTCCTTGTCGGCCCAACGCCGTCGTAGCGGTGTGCTGGATCGCAGGGCATCCGACACCCCAGACCCGATAGCAGGTCAGCGGCGCGCCGGTGCACGATTGGCGCGGACGCCATTGTCCGAGGACCGCAGTCTGCAGATGGTGAAAGTTGCGATGACGCTGGTCGACAACGCCGTGGTACGTCGAAGGTCGGCGAACAGCCGACCCGGCGAGCCTGGATGAGACCTACGAGCTGCTGCGAGAGCGGAAGGGGATGGCGTGGATCGGGCTGTACCGGCCTGATGTCGATGAGCTCCGGTCGGTGGCGCGGGAGTTCGAGTTGCACCACTTGGCGGTCGACGACGCGATCGCCGCGCATCAACGTCCCAAACTGGAGCGGTATGGCAACACACTGTTCGTGGTGCTGCGGCCGGCGCGGTATCTCGATGATGTGGAGAAAGTGGAGTTCGGCGAGCTGCATGTGTTCGTCGGTCGCGAGTTCGCTGTCACAGTGCGCCATGCCGAATCGCCGGATCTTGCCCGGGTGCGGCGACGGTTGGAGCAGACCCCCGAGTTGCTGCGCGTCTCGGGCCGGGAAGCGGTCTTGTACGCGATCCTGGATCAGGTCGTCGATGAGTACGGGCCGGTGGTGGCCGGACTGGAGAACGACATCGATGAGATCGAGGATCAGCTCTTCGACGGTGATCCAGCGGTGTCGCGGCGGATCTATGACCTGTTGCGGAGGTGATCGAGTTTCAGCGCGGAGCCACCCGGTTAGTCGGGATGATTGCAGGCTCTAAGAGCAGGGTTTCGACAAATATCAGGTCGAGTTGGAGCTGCAACGCCACCCGCGCGATGTCCTCGATCACACGTTGCGGGTGGTGGAGCGGGCCGATTCGTTCCGGACGCTGATGCAGAACGCGCTCACGGTCCAGACGACGTTGCTCGGGCAGCGGCAGAACGAGGAGATGCGCCGCCTCACCGAAGCCAGCCCTCGCCCAGAACGAGGATGTCAAGAAGATCTCGGCGTGGGCCGCGATCCTGTTCGCACCCACGCTGGTCGGCACGATCTACGGCATGAACTTCGACCACATGCCGGAGCTGCACTGGCTGCTCGGCTACCCAATTGCCCTGCTGCTGATGGTCGTCACCTCGGTGTCTTTGTACGGGGTGTTCAAACGCCGCCGCTGGCTGGAGCCCGACTGCTCAACTCGTGCCGCCCGTGGCGCTGGAGCGAGGAATCCGTGGTGGTCGGCTCTTTTTGTGGATTCGAGGCGAGGGTCCCGCGGGTCGGATGTGGCTGAACATCCGGTTGAACCGACCGGATCTGGGTCATCGACCCCGTATAGCCGGCGGCGACCGTGCGACGAGCTCTTCGTAGGCGAGCGGCACCACGCGCGCATCTAGCCGGGCCCAGCCGTGCCGGCGGCGAAGGCATCAGCCCCTCCAGTTTTGGCTTGTCTCCGACGCTTGCGCGCAGGAGTGCTCGTGGGAACGTCGGCGTGAAGATGTCATCAAAGCCCGGCTTGCGGCCGGCATCGAGCGCAGCCAAGCAGACCATCCCAAGTCAACGTGCAGGTCTCTGGGCTCGCCTTGGATCCGGGTTAGTCGTGGATTGGTTTGCCGCTGACTTGGTGGTCGGCGTGGAACAGTGCCTCGGCGAGCAGGGTGCGAACGTGGGCTCCGCGTAGGCGGTAGACGACCCGGCGTCTCGTCTCGCCGGCCTTCGACCAGTCCGGCGAAGCGGAGTTTGGACAGATGCTGACTGGCGACCGTGGACGGCTAACCGGCGATCACGGCCAGCGACGCTACGTCAGCATTGTTGTCTCGAAGGGCCCATAGCAGCCGCACCCGAGTGGGATCGGCCAACAAGGCGAAGGACATGACCGCGGCCGTCACCTGGTCGTCTTCAAGAACATCGGGGTGCGGGGCTGGGGGCGCTGAGGTCGTGGGTCTCGCCGGGAGAGCCATAGGGGCACTCTAACTCACCTTCAAATATTCACGTCTGCGAAGATGTCGTATTCTTGGAGAGTCCCTTCTCAATAACTAGGCGACGATGACTCATCCGGTTGGCCACCATGATCACGGCCACGCCCACCACCGGGTCGCGCTGACGATCACGACCATGATCACCATCAATACCACGATGTTGATCACGACCATGATCACGACATTGGATGGCTGGGCCGTCTGTGTGATCGCCTGTCGGAGATGGTGGGCAGTCACTCCCACGATGCCAGCGACCAGATAGACAGCGCCTTGAGTCCAACGCGGCCGGGCGCCGAGCGTTGTTCACCAGCGTGGTGGGTCTGGGCGGCACTGCGGTTCTGCAGGCTGGAGTCGTGGTGCTGTCGGGGTCGGTGGCGTTGCTCGGCGACAACGTTGCACAACGTCGCGGACGCTTTGACCGCGGTGCCTTTGTTGGTGGCCTTCACGATTGCTCGTCGGCCGCCCAACAAGCGCTACACCTACGGCTATGGGCGGGCCGAGGACCTGGGCGGGCTGTTCGTCCTCGCCATGATCGGTCTCTCGAGCGTGCTGGCTGCCTACGAATCCATCGACCGGCTGCTGCACTCCGGCAGGTCAGCCACCTGTGGGCTGTGGCCGGAGCCGCCGTGATCGGGTTTCTGGGCAACGAAATCGTGGCCCGCTACCGTATCCGGGTCGGCCGACGAATCGGCTCGGCTGCCCTTGTTGCTGACGGTCTCCACGCCCGCACCGACGGGTTCACCAGCCTCGCTGTGCTGCTCGGCGCCGGCGGTGTCGCGTTCGGTTGGCGTTGGGCCGATCCCGTCGTTGGTCTGGGCATCACCGTCGCCATCCTCGGGGTTCTCCGTTCGGCGGTGCGGCAGGTAGGCGCTCGCTTGATGGACGCCGTCGACCCGGCCCTGGTTGACCAGGCAACCGCCGCTATCGCTTCGGTGGAAGGCGTCGAAGAGATTCGAGAGCTGCGGATCCGTTGGATCGGGCACAGCTTGCGGGCGGAGGCCGACGTGACAGCCGATCCGAACTTCGACGATCACCCAAGCCCATGATTTGGCTCATGATGCCGAGGACCGTCTGCTGGCCGACGTTGGCCGGCTCACTGCGGCCAATGTGCACGTCGGTCCGGTAGGTGCCCATCGTCCCTAGGCGCGGGGACTGGACTGCGGCGACGAACGTCGTCAACGGTGGATCAGAGCTGTTGATCTTCGTCCCGCGAGCAGCTCCCAGCCACGACTTGGGTTGTCGTCATTCGCCAGTCGCTGGGCCACTTTCTACCCAACAAATCCTTCAGAATGAATGGGGCTGGACCTGCCAGGGCAATGCTCGCACGGACAGGTTCAAGTACCCGTAGCTACTGAGAGTCCGGGCTCGGTGTCCTCTCAGGCTCACGGGCGGTGACCGCCTTGTCGATCACCTGCCAGACCTCCTGATCCAGCCGGTTCTCCTTCCAGATGCCGTACGCGGTTCCCAGCAGCACCGGCGGCACCGCCACCAGCCCGATCGCCCCGCTCACCGCCGCGTCGACCCACTCGTGACCTCCAAGGCTGATGCTCAGCTGGCCATCTCCGGGGTGATGACCACGGTCAGCGCGTAGGTGACCCCCAGCAGCTGGCGCCACAGGCTCTCCTTGCGCGCCTGCATCACCGTGCGGTTCTCGCTGCTGCGGTAGACCTGCACCTCGAACTCCTGCATGCGGAAGTGGTCTGCCAGTGCCCGGGCGACCTCCTCCGCCGGGACGGTGGTGCCATAGATCCGCTCGAAGTTCAGCGCCGGCCGGCCTGCCCCGGTGCCTCTGCTTTGCTCGTCGGCCATTTTGTTCCCTCCGTCGCTCCGGGCCCAATCCCCACAGCGTATCGAGCGCAGGCTTCACAAACGCAAGCGCAACTGCCGTTGTGCGCGACAAAATTGACCGGAGGAGTGCGCGGTCAGACGTCTGAAAGACCGGCCCTGCACGCGGTTCCGGTATCGGTGTGCTCCTACGCGCGCGTTCCGTCTCCGCTCGGAGGAGCTGAGCCCACCAAGGCTCTCCGACTTGCTCGGCGTCAGGGTTCAGCCTCGGTGCGCGTGCCGCCCTTACTAAGTCCAGGCTGTGGATGGATCCAGCAGATTATTGCGGCGACTGTCGATGACCTTCGCTCTCAACACGGTGCCGGAGGACGTGTGGCCGCGAACTACTCCTCCTTGTCGAACGACGCCTGCCCGCCCGCGATCTCGAAGGTGTTCTGCTGCGGCCCCGACTCGTCGCCGGCGTCCCGGTAGCTGACCTCGCGCGGCAAGATGGTGGACCTGAGCTGCTCGAAGTACTCCGGATCTCGATGCCGACGCCGCGAGGGCAAGAAGCGCAACTCGATCAAGTCGTCGAAGCTCATCGGATTGCTCGCGAAGGTCGCATAGATAATGCCTCCGGCAACGAGGAGGATGATCAAGATCAATTCAGCTCCTGTGTCCCGACATACTTGGGCCTGATCGGGTAGGTGACGCTGCAACCGGCAGAGCCGAAACACTTCTTCTGAAGGATCTTGATCCCGATCTCAAAGTCGGACTTCGTGGGTGAACCCCGCTGCCGTCGGCTCCTCAGTGGGCTCCTCGTGTGGTTCGTCACTCGGCGCCGTCTCAGTCACCGTGGTCCGTGGCTGCCGGTGTTCCGGTGGTGTCCGTGCTGCCCAATACGAGCGACTGCGGCACCGACCCCAAATGCCCCTACGACGGCGATGATCATCGCGACCCAGCCGAACTTCTTCGGCTTTGGCGTCTGGTAGACCGGCGGCGGTAAGAGCTGAGCCTGTGGAACTGGCTGCGGTGGGCGGTGCTAGCGGAATTGGCCGCTGGGACATGACCGATCCTTCGCAAGCGGGGCAAGAGCGTGGCAACGATGGCGTAGAGCGGACCTCCTCGGTGTGAATACCCTGGCATCGTGGCCAGATCGTTATATCGCGGGCCTTGCTCGCAGCCCGCCGCTCCCGCTTGATCCCGGCCAGCCTTACCGAGGGGCCGGGCGCCGCGACGGACGCTGGCGACTCGTTCTGCGGCGGCTTGCTTCACGATCTGCTGGTACACGTCCGACGATGACCCGCAGCGTCAACGGCACCGACTGCGGTGTGCATGAACGATGCACAGCGGATTCATAGGGATTCATGGCGTCGGTACTTACGCTTTCTGTATGGACCCCGCCGGGGCTGAACGACTGCGCGGTTTCCGCGCGCCCGGCGCCGACGTGGCCGCTGGTAGCGCATCATCCCCAGCTCAAGGACAGGCTGAGCGTTCCGGATCAGCGCAAGCGCCGACGACAGCTGGAGACGGTCAGGTCCGAGCGGGCTACGACTGGCGCTGGGTCCTCTCCGCCGCGGGCGTTCTCGTCGTTGCCATGGTGATCATCGCCGCGCTGGCGTTCAAGCTCGGGTCCGGCTCGGCCACCTCGGCCAACCGGGCATCGGCGACAGCGACCCCGACCCCGGCGGCCACGGCGACCCCGCTGCCGGTCACCGACCTGTACCGACAGGTCGTTCCGTCGGTGGTGCTGATCACCACCTCGAAAGGCTCGCTCGGGTCCGGTGTGATCGTCACCGACACCGGTACGGTGCTCACCGCCCATCACGTCGTCTCCGGCGGCGGCGACATCTCGATCGTGTTCGCCGACGGGACCAAGACATCCGCAACGATCGCCGCCGCATACCCGAAGATCGACATCGCCACGCTGACTCCGAAGAAGCTCCCCGAGGTCGTGGTCCCGGCGACCCTCGGCGGAGGTGTCGCCGTCGGCTCGGATGTGGTGGCCATCGGCAACCCGCTGGGGCTGCGGGACAGCACGACGACCGGCGATCGTTTCCGGTCTGAACCGCACGACCGAGACCAAGACGGGCGCGCTGTCCGGGCTGATCCAGTTCGACGCCGCCGTGAACCCGGGCAGCTCCGGCGGTCCGCTTCTGAATGCCCAGGGGATCGTCGTCGGCGTCGTCGTGTCGATCGCCGACCCCGGAGATGACGACGCGTTCGCCGGGATCGGATTCGCCGTCCCGATCGGCACCGCGCTCGGCGGGGACTCAGGGCCGGGCAGGGCAGGGGCCCGCGGCTGTGAACCGGACGCGTTGTCAGCAAAGGGGGCGACCCCTTGAACCCCCGCAGGGCGTGGCCCTTTGAAACTGCTCTGGGACACGCCCTAGTCCAGATACGTGAAGCGATCGAGGGAACGTGATGCCATGACGCCGAACCCGCTCGAACCGGTGCTGTTCGAGGTCAAGCGCACGATCGTCGGTCAGGATGTACTGCTCGAGCGGATGGCGATCGCCATGCTCGCCGGCGGTCACCTGCTCGTCGAGGGCGTGCCGGGGCTGGCCAAGACGCTCGCGGTCAAGTCGCTGGCCGGCGCGATCGGCGGGCAGTTCCAGCGAATCCAGTTCACCCCCGATCTTGTGCCGGCCGACCTCGTCGGAACGAGGGTCTACCACCAGCGGACCGGCGAGTTCGAGGTCTCGCTGGGGCCGGTGTTCACCAACCTGCTGCTGGCCGACGAGATCAACCGCGCCCCGGCCAAGGTGCAGAGCGCGTTGCTCGAGGTGATGCAGGAGCGGCAGGTGACCATCGGGCGGGAGACGTTCCCGTACCGGAGCCGTTCCTGGTGATGGCGACCCAGAACCCGATCGAGTCCGACGGCACCTATCCGCTGCCCGAGGCGCAGGTCGACCGATTCATGATGAAGGTGCTCGTGAGTTATCCGACCTCGCCGGAGGAGCACGCGATCGTCGGGCGGGCTCTGCTGCCGCCGGGTCCGCCGCAGGTGATGCTGACCCCGGAAGACCTGATCCGGATGCGGGACAGCGTCGCGCAGGTCTACGTCGACCCGGCCGTCGTCGACTACGCCGTCCGGCTCGTCACCGCCACCCGATCGCCGGGAGGGGTCGGCCAAGGCGACCTGGAGAGATACGTGACCTACGGCGCCAGCCCGCGGGCCACGATCGCGCCTCGTCCTGGGCGGCCGGGCGCTCGCGTTCCTGCGCGGCCGGGACTACGTGCTCCCCAACGACGTCGACGAAGTGGCCCTCGACGTACTGCGCCACCGGATCGTGCTGTCGTACGAAGCGCTGGCCGACGACCTCGACGCCGACAGCATCCTCATCCGCGTGCTGCGCGCCGTGCCCGTGCCGGACGTGGTGCTGCAGCCATGATCGCTGAATCAGCAGGGGGACGACCCCCTGACCCCCGAACATGATCAGGGGACGGACCGCCTGCTGCACCGGCTGGAGTGGCGGGTCGTACGCCGGCTCGACGGGCGCGTCCAGGGCGGGTATCGCACCCCGCGACGAGGTACTGGTCTTGACTTCGCCGGGCTGCGGCCGTACGTCGAAGGCGACGACGCCCGGCACATCGACTGGAACGTCACCGCCCGGCTCGATGAACCGCAGGTACGCGAGTTCAACGAGGACCGCGAGCTGACCACCTGGCTGGTCCTCGACCGATCGGCGTCCATGGTGGTCGGCGGCCCGGACCGCGGAAAGCAGGACGTGCTTGCCGAACTCGCCCTCATCCTGGCCAGGGCTGCTCGGCCGGAACGGCAACCGGGTCGGTGCCATCCTCTACGACGGAGCCGCGGTAGCGACAGCGGCGACAGCGCGGCGCCGGCACCATCCGCATCGTCCCGCCCGGCACCGGACGCGGCCACGCGCTGCGCATCGGACGGGAACTCGACCGCGCAGCCGACTCCCGGGCAGCGGCCACCACCGGACCTCGCCGCCATGCTCGATACGGTCGCGTCGCTGGCCCGGCGCTGCCTGGTCGTGGTGATCTCGGACTTCATCGGCACGGGCGAGTGGCAACGTCCGCTCATCCGGCTCGCGCACCGAAACGACGTCGTGGCGTTGCGGGTCGTCGACAGTGCAGACGAAGCGCTCCCCGAGGTCGGTCTGATCGTGGTCGAGGACGCGGAGACCGGCGAGCAGCTTCTCGTCGATTCCGCCGACCCGTGGTTCCGCGCCCGGTTCCGCGACGGGGTCGACGAGCGCGAGGCCGGACTTCGGTCTGGCATGCGCCGGGCCGGGGTGCCGTTGCACCGGGTCGACACCGGCAGCGACCTCCTCGAGACGCTCCTGAAGGTCATCACCGAGACCCAGCGGAGGCGCCGATGAGCCTCTCCTACCCGCCGCTGCTCATCCTCGGCCTGCTGGTCGCCGCCGCGCTGATCGTCGGTGCCGCGCTCGCGGGCCGGCGCCGGTCCGCTGCCCTTGCCGCAGCGGGGGTCTCGGTGGCTGGCCGGCGCAACAACCAGCTCGGGCTGTGGCTCTCCGTCGGCGGGGTCGTGCTGCTGGCGGTCGCCGTGGCCGGGCCGGCCGCTGCGCTGCCGGTCGGCCGGAGCGCCGGCACGGTCATCCTGGCGATGGACGTGTCGAACAGCATGAGCGCCGACGACGTCACCCCGAGCCGGCTAGCGGCCGCGCAGCAGGCAGCACTGTCGTTCATCGATGCCCAGCCCGACAGCGTCGACATCGGCGTCGTCGGGTTCGACCAGGGTGCGCTGACCACGTCACAGCCAAGTGCGGATCGCGCCGCGGCGAAGGCGGCGGTGCAGAGACATGCGGACTGCCGGTGGGACCTCGCTGGCGTCGGCGATTCTCGGTTCGCTGAGCGCAATCACCGGCACGCCGGTCAGGATTGGCGAGGACGGCGATCTGCCCGACATCGGGTACTGGGGCTCGGCGACCATCGTGCTGTTCTCCGACGGCGAGGACCAGGGCGGCAGCGGCGACGCGGTGTCGGCGGCAGCGACGATTGCCCAGAACGCCGGTGTGCACATCGAAGCCGTCGGCGTTGGCACCGCAGACGGAACGACCGTCGAGATCGACGGTTATCAGTTGCACTACGGCTCTGGATACGGAGCAGTTGACCGCCATCGCGCAGGCCACCGGCGGCACGCTACCACCCCGCATCCGACGACGGAGCAACTCGACGACGTCGCGTCGACCATCGACCTCCGGCTGACGGTGGCCAAGCAGGACGTGCCGCTGGCCGGCGGCTTCATCGCTGTGGCGCTCGTGCTGCTGGCCGCCGGTGCGCTGCTGACTGGCGTACGCACGGGAAGGCTCGTGTGATGACCTTCAGCTGGCCGTGGGCGCTTGTTGTCGCTGCTGATCATCCCGATCGTGTGCGGAGTCGTCTGGTTGCTGCGACGGCGTCGGCGGCGCGCGGCGGTGCGGGTGACCTCGATCGCCCTGGTACGGGCCGCGCTGCCACCCCGTACGAGGTGGACCCGGCTCATCCCGACCCTGTTGCTCCTCCTCGGCTTCGCCACGCTCGGTGTCGGGGCGGCGCGGCCGCAGGCGACCGTGCCGGTGCCGTCCAACTCCACGACGATCATGCTGGCGATGGACGTCTCCGGATCCATGTGCTCCACCGACGTCGAACCCAACCGGCTCACCGTTGCCCAGAAGGCGGCCGTCTCCTTCATCGAGTCCCAGCACGGCGAGACCAAGATCGGTCTCGTGGCCTTCGCGGGCGTCGCGGGTCTGCAGGTGCCGCCGACGACCGACAAGGATGCGTTGATTGAGGCGATCGACAACTTCACCACGGCCCGCGGTACGGCGATCGGTTCGGCAATCCTCACCTCGATCGACAGCATCGCTGCGATCAACCCGACCGTGGCCCCCACCGGGGTCGATGCGGAATCAGCTCAGCGGTCGGGATACGCGGCGGACGTGATCGTCGTGCTGACCGATGGCGCGAACACCCAGGGCGTCGAACCGGCGACAGCCGCCGAATCGGCGGCCGTCCGGGGCTTGAGGGTGTTCACGATCGGATTCGGCACGACCACCCCATCGCGGATGGCCTGCACCGGCCGGCAGGCCGGCGGATGGGCCGGCGGAGGTCCGGGCGGCGGTTTCGGTGGGGGCGCGGGCCGCAATCCGCGGGTCATCGACGAGCCCACCCTGCAGGCCGTCGCCGAGATCACCGGCGGCCAGTACTACAAGGCCGAGAGTGCCGACCAGCTGCAGGGGGCACTGGGTGATCTGCCCAGCCAGGTGACAGTGGTGAGGAAGCACGTCGACATCGCATCATGGTTCGCCGGCGCCGGAGGATTGCTCGTTGCGGTCGCCGTCGGGCTCTCGCTGTGGTGGAACCGGGCTACGCGCGCCTCGTTGAACTTGAACGATCGATGTCGGTGAGACTCTCGCGGCGGACAACGGATCGCCGGTGCCTGCTTTGCAGTGCCCGCAACCTCTGACGAAGGAGTGAATCGCGGCCGGTCTCCTCATCCTGGCGGGATCGACGGACGGGCGACGAACTGGGCCCACTGGTCCATCGCGGGCGCGAGACGGTGCGGCTCCGGGCCGCCGCGGTAGTGCTTGAGGAGCAGGTACTTCGGCACGGTGGTCTCCTGGCGTCGTGGGCCGCGCCTGTCGCGGCCCTTCACCTGGTGAGCGGAGCCGGTCAGAGCTTCTCGACATAGACTCCCTCATCCACGAGACCGTCGCGTAAGGGACGGCCCCTGACGTTTCGACATGGATGGACGTCGGCCCTTGTCGAAGTTCCAAGCGAGAGCTTCGACCACGTGACGGCGATCAACCTCCGCGGCATCTGGACCTGTAAACCCTGTCATCAGGGGCTCCCACAGGCGGCCGACGCGTGGTTCTGTAGCAGTGGCACCAACCGATGAGGCGGTGCCTAGGACGACCTGTGGGTCAAGCAGAAGGAGTGCACCAGCATGAGTGACAAGAATGTCTGGTTCGTCACCGGAGCCGGCCGCGGCATGGGCGTCGACATCGCCAAGGCGGCCCTGGCTGCCGGTCACGCCGTCGTCGCCACCGGCCGCAACCCGAGAAGGTCGCCTCCGTGCTCGGCGCACACGACGACCTCATCGTCGTAGCTCTTGACGTCACCGACCCCGCGAGCGCCGAGGCCGCCGTCCAGGCGGGCGTGGACCGGTTCGGCCGGATCGATGTGCTGGTCAACAACGCGGGCAACTTCAACGCCGGGTTCTTCGAGGAGCTCACCCCTGAGGAGTTTCGGGCGCAGATTGAGACCACTCTGTTCGGTCCGGTCAACGTCACCCGCGCGACCCTTCCGGTGATGCGCGGCCAGCGCTCCGGCCTGGTCGTCACGATCTCCTCGACCGCCGGCATTGTGGGCGGAGAGTTCCTGACCGCGTACGCCGCCTCGAAGTTCGGGGTCGAGGGCTGGATGGAGTCGCTGGCCCCGGAGGTTGCGCCGTTCGGGATCCGCACGATGCTGGTCGAGCCCGGCTTCTTCCGCACCGAGCTGCTGACGCCCGAGTCGACGAAGTACGCCGAGTCCTCGATCGCGGACTACGCCGAGCGCACCGAGCAGACCGTCGCTGCCTGGAAGAGCATGAACGGCCAGCAGGGCGGCGACCCCGCCAAACTCGCCGACGCGCTGGTCCACCTCGCCGCCCAGGACGAGCCGCCGCTGCGGTTCCCCGCCGGCGCCGACGCGGTCACCACCTTCGAGAACAGGGCCAAGCTGCTCCTCGCACAGGCCGACGCGAACCGCGAGCTGTCCAGCAACCTCGCCTACGACGACGCCTGACTCACCGGCGCATGAAGGACAGAAGAGAAGCGTGGAATACGCAGCGAAGGGACTTCCGGGCCCTGCTGGTCCTGCCAGGTTCGGGCCCCGCCCCGCTGATGGAGCGAGGCCCCGGAAGCTCTCGATCTTGGTCTTATCGGGCAGAACAAGGGGTTGGTGGTGACGAGGATCAGATGAAGGTCTTAATCCTGACGTCGGGGATTGATAGGCAAGTACATACTTGCCTATGCTGAGGGCATGGGCGATGTGTTCAAGGCCCTGGCCGATCCCACCCGACGCAAGATCCTCGACGAACTGGCCGATCGCGACGGCCAGACCCTCTTCGAGATCTGCAATCGGCTGATCATGAGGCACCAGATCTCGTCCTCGCGGCAGGCGATCTCGCAGCACCTCGATCTGCTCGAGGCAGCGGGTCTGGTGCACACCCGCAGGGACGGCCGCTACAAGTTCCACTACCTCGACACGGCGCCGCTGGACCGCATCGCCGAGCGGTGGCGCCCTAAGGAGAAGAAATGAAGATCAATCTCGCCAGCGTCTTCGTCGACGACCAGGACAAGGCGCTCAGCTTCTACACCCAGACGCTGGGCTTTGTGAAGAAGACCGAGATGCCGGTCGGTGAGTTCAAGTGGCTGACCGTGGTGTCGGCGGAGGATCCCGACGGCGTCGAGCTGGTTCTCGAACCGGACGACCACCCGGCGGTGAAGCCGTTCAAAAACGCGATCGTCGCCGACGGTATCCCGTACACCTCGTTCGCCGTCGATGATGTGCAGGCCGAGTTCGACAGGTTGAGCGCGCTCGAGGGTGAAGTTCGTCCAGCAGCCGGCGAACATGGGTCCGGTCACGACGGCGGTCTTCGACGACACCTGCGGCAACCTCATCCAGATCGCCGCGACCAACTGACCGGCCCGGCGCGACAGGGTCAGACCCGAACGACTCCAGTTGGCGCTGGCCCGCCTCCTCGGTCGGGAACCTGCGCATGCGGCGGCTTGTCGAGCGGCAGTCTGGCCGTTCTCGGTCGCGCCCGCCTGCTGGTTGGGCTCTTCGCCGACCTGCATCGCTATCAGGGGTGCGGGTCCTCACCAGAGCTTTCCTCCGTGGCAGGTGCTGGTGGGCTGCGCGCCGGGCGGCCGAGGTCGTCGTGCAGGTGGCCAGCATGTCGCCGCCGGAGGAAGTTGTGCCGCGCGTGGTGGAAGGCCTCGGCGTCGGGTAGATGTTGGGTATGGAATTCGGTCTTGGATACTTTCCCACCTACGACGGCATGCGGCCCGGCGAGGTCGCGCGGATGGCTGAGGAGCGCGGCTACAGCGCCATCTACTTCGCTGAGCACACCCACATCCCGGCCGCGGAGACCGACCGCGCGCCCGGGCAGCCGTTGCCGGCCAAGTACTGGCGCACGTACGACCTCTTCGTCGCGCTCACCGCCGCCGCGGAGGCGACCCGCAATATCCGCGTCGCCAGCGGCATCTGCCTGGTCGTCGAACGTGACCCGATCACCACGGCGAAAGAGGTCGCGAGCGTCGACCACCTCTCGGGCGGCCGCCTGGAGTTCGGGGTGGGTGCGGGCTGGAACCGGACCGAGATGCGCAATCATGGCACCGACCCGCGCGTCCGGATGGCCGTCATGCGGGAGCGGGTCGAGGCCATGAAGGAGATCTGGACCCATGACGAGGCCAGCTACCACGGCAAATACGTCAACTTCGACCGGATCTGGTCGTGGCCCAAGCCGGCGCAATGGCCACACCCACCAGTCCTTGTTGGCGGCGCCGGCCCAACCGTTCTCGATCGGGTGCTTGGGTTCGGCGACGCCTGGTTCCCCAATTACCACCCCGAGGTGTACGACCGCATCGCCGAGCTGCGCGCCCGCGCCGACCGGCCCGTCCGGGTGCAGGTGATGAGCGTGCCAGCCGATCCGAAGGTGTTCGAGAAACTCCGCGAGGCTGGCGTCAAGCGGGTCGCGCGGTGGTTCCCGTCCGGGCCGCGCTGGCGCCTCGAACAAGCCCTGGAGGAGTGGGAGAAGGCGATCGCGGAGTACAACCCGGAGTGACGCCGCACCAGGCACGGCGGCGGTTCGCCGCCGCCCGCGTGGCCCGCCTCGCGACTGCCGACGCCGCCGGCCGGCCGCACATCGTGCCGGTCACGTTCGCGGTCGACGGCGACGTCGTCTACAGCGCAGTCGACGCCAAACCCAAGCGGGGCACTGCGCTCAAGCGGCTCGCCAACGTCGCGGCCAACCCGGCCGTCGCGCTGCTCGTCGACCATTACGCGGACGACTGGAACGAACTGTGGTGGGTACGCGCCGACGGCACCGGCCGCGTGGTCGACCCGGAGGACCCCGAGGGCGTACGCGCCCTGTCGCTGCTCGCCGACCGCTACCCGCGCTTCGCCGCGCGCGGGGCCGTGCTCGCCGTCGACGTACGCCGCTGGTCGGGCTGGGCCGCGTCGGCCGCGACCGAGGAAGGCTGAGATGGCGCGGCTCTGCACACAGACCTGAACTATTTGCTCAGTCCAGGCGTCTGACTATTTAGAAGATCTCCGGTCTCGAAAGGAGATTGGGATGAGAGTTGCGCGCGGGCTGCGTGGCAGTTGCGGCCCTGGTTGCTATGGCGGGCTGCGGGGGCGGGTCGACCAGCTCGGCACCGAACGCCTCGACAGCTCGGCACCGAGCGCGGCTGACCGCGTCCGGCTCGAGCGTCGCGGTGACCGAGTCTGAGTTCACCATCACCCTGCCCTCCAAGACGATGAAAGTCGGCAGCTATACATTCACGGTGACCAACAACGGCCAATTCGCCCACAACCTGACCATTGATGGTCCCGGCGTGGCGGACAAGGCAACCCCACGCTGTCGCCGGGCAGCTCAGGTGATGTGGCAGTGAACCTTCAGAAGGGCACTTACGAGTTCTACTGCTCCGTTGACAGCCACAAGGACACGGGCATGGATGTCAAGGTCCAGGTGAGCTGAGGATTCGAGCTGTTGATTTGTATAGCCGCTAGTGGGAGCGGACTCGCCGGGCATTGGGAAAGCTCCTCGAGGCCGTGGAACGGGCACCGTTTCAGGAACATTAACTCCGCCTGAGCAACGGCTAGCCATCGGGAAGGTTGCTCGCACCGGCTGGTGGGTATCTCTGTCAGGTGACATCCCCGACCCAGCAGCTTGCGCCTGCTCTAGATATCGACGCCCGCCTCACCGAGATCGAGCGCAGCTTGAACCTGCTGCTCAACGTCACGCCGGTCAATGCAGCAGAGGCATGGGCGGACTTCGAACGGAGTGACTTCGGGACGGTCCCCACTCTCCGGCTCAGACCGCTGGAATTCGAGCCGGACCTGGTGCGACGTGACCTCTACGACCTCGAGATCGAGAACGTAACCGACCCTGCGCTGCACACACTCTTCCGGGCGAAGCGAGACGAGATAGCAAGACAGATCACAGCCTTGGAGGATCGCGACACTTCACGGTTCGTGTACGGGTCGCTGCAGCTCTACGGAGGGATCGCCCAGCCTCTCGCGTCCGCCGCGGAGGAGCTGCTCGAGACCATCCCAGCCCGAGCTCCCAGCACCCGGAGCGTCACGGCCGGGGCGTTCGCGGAGGCGGCTCGTGCGGAGTTCGATCGATACCGTGCCGTGTATCCAGACTTCCCGGCTCACATCGAGGTGCGCGACGACATCTCCGAACTGATGGTGTCGTTCGGCCGGTTGCTCATCCCTGAAGCCGCCGCTTTCAGGGCGGACCGCGTCGAGCCCTTGCTGCATCACGAGGTCGGCACCCATGTCGTCACTTACCAGAACGGCGCCAGGCAACCACTGACGCTGCTGACGATCGGACTGCCTGGCTACGACGAGACCCAAGAGGGCCTTGCCGTGCTCGCCGAGTACCTGACCGGCGGATTGGACCCGCGGCGTCTCCGAGTGCTCGCGGCGAGGGTTGTAGCCATCGGCAAGATGCTCGACGGCGCCGGATTCCTGGAGATCTTCGAATCGTTGCGGGCAGAACATCGGATACCGGCGAGGACCGCCTGGTCCATCGCCATCCGAGTCGTCGTCGGGGGCGGTTCCGTGAAGGACGCGATCTACCTCCGTGGGATCACGCGCATCCTCGAAGCCCTCGCAGAGGGCAGCAGCCTCGATGTCCTCTTCGTCGGCAAGCTCGCGTTGGACCACATCCCGTTGATCCAGGACCTGCTCGACCGCGAGGTGCTCCAAGCACCATGGGTCCGTCCACGCTGGCTGGACGTGCCCGGCGCTCAGGAGCGCCTGGACAAGCTGCGCGCGGGGCGCGTCGGTCACCGACCTGTACGAAGGAGATGTGTCGGCATGAGGCTTGCGTTCTTCGTCAACGACGTCGCTACCGAGATAGACGAGTACACGACTACGCGGCTGGCGAGGGCCGCGGCCCAGCGGCGGGCATGAGGTTTGGTACGTCGGGGTCGGAGACGTCGAGCTCGGGGAAAGCGATGGGCAGCTCGTGGCCCGGGCTCATGCCGCAGAGTTCGACAAAGACGACACGCTCGAAAGCTTCATGGAGCGCATCAAGGAGCGCGACGCCGAACGGATCGTCATGGACGACCTCGATGCCTTGTTCCTGCGAAACGAATCGATCGACGATCTGCAGGAGCGGCCGTGGGCAAGTCCACTGCCTGTGGTCTTCGGCCAGATGCTCAAGGCTCGAGGCGTAACGGTGGCGAACGACCCGATGTCCCTTATACGCGCAACGAGCAAGCTCTACCTGGAGGAGTTCCCCGAGAAGATCCGACCGCGATCGCTCGTGACGCGCGACCCGGAAGCGATCAAGCGGTTCGTCGGCAAGGTCGGCCACTCCGTCGTCAAGCCTCTGTACGGAGCCAAAGGTCGCAACGTGTTCATGATCGAGGACGAGGGCGAAGCGAACCTCGCGCAGATGACGGAGTCGGTGCTACAGGACGGCTACGCGATCGTTCAAGAGTTCGTCGACGGCGGTGAGGACGGCGATGCCCGGATCTTCCTGCTCGAGGGACAGATCCTCGAGCGCCACGGGAAGCTGGCCGCCTTCCGGCGAGTGCCCATGGGTAACGACCCGCGGGCCAACATCAGCACGGGCGGACGCTCGGTCCCTCTCGAGATCGGTGACGTGGAACGCGGCATCATCGAAGCGATGAGCAAGAAGCTCGTGGCCGACGGCATGTACTTCGTCGGCATCGATGTGATCGGCGACAAGGTGGTGGAGATCAACGCCGAGAGCCCGGGCGGGATGCAGAGCGTCGAAAGGCTCTACGAGGTCGACGTCTGCCCAACCGTCATCGAAGCCCTGGAGCGCCGCACCGGCTCGAAGTCCTGAGACATTGGGCCAAATTCACTTGCCGAAACCTGATCAGATTTCCGTTGCCGCTGACACCCGGAAACTGTTATCCCGTATTTCTCTATCCGTATTTCTCCTCATTTGCAGGCTGCTGCGCAATCATTTCGACAGCCATTACGGTGCCAGCGGCCGCCCGGTGCGCACTGCCTGGATCACCTGCTGGATCGCATCAGTTGTCACCTGGGCATGTTTGCTCTTCCACAGCAGCCCCGAATGGGTTGCTCCTTGCGAGATGCGATGAATGCTATTTGTGGAGAGCCCGGCGAGTTCTCCGTTGATCTCGGTCCAGACTCGCCTCGTACCATCGTTTGGGGTGGTCGCGCTTACCGACGATCAGCGGGATTGATCCCAGGCTCGTTACCTCTCGTTCCTGCTGATACGTCTGCGGCATGGCGCGATATTGGTCAAGGATGGCTTGAAAGTATTTCGTCGTGACCCTGGATGTATCGAGAGCCGCTCTCTGCTGCGTCGGCAGATCATCGTACTCGGCGTGCGGCCGCAGCAGCCTTACTACGCCAAATGGCGCGAGCCATCGAGCCAGGGCCAATTGTGCGTTTTCGGAGGCAAGTTCGGCTTGTCTCTCAGGTGGAAAACGCGGATCGTCGTCCAGCGTCCCGGGATCTATGAGCACCATGCCGACTACGTCGGCGGGATACTCCTTGGCATAGACCCGGGCGATTCGACACTCCATATGAGTGACCGACCAACACGTACGGAGCGTCGATCCCGGCCCCCACCAGCAAGGCGTGCAGTTCGGCCACGTGCTGGTTCATATCACGCGGCCTAGGTCCGCGTTCGCTCCAACCCATGCCCGCCCGGTCGCAGGCGCAGACACGGGTCGACTGTGCGATCTCCGGTTGCACGAGACCCCAACTCGGCGACGCATCGCCACCTGCGGCGTCGAGAATCACGGTTGGACTTCCCTCGCCGATGCAATTGATATGCAGCTGGTAACGGTCAACGGCGACCAATTGGCCGGGGGAGGGAATTCCTGCCTGTCGTTCCGGGCGGCAACGGCCTGGTATACCAGGCCCGTGACGGCCAGCGCGGTAAGCAGCATGAGGAGCCCTAAAGCAATACGCCTTATCCAGCGAATAATCCCCGTCTCACGCCGTTTTCCGGTTGGCTGCGTGGAATCTTCACTCGACGTCATGATGCGGGACGCCTCCTTGACGTTTGTTGCGGCTGCTTGAGGCCACTGTGCTGCTGGACCACCTTTCTTAGGATTCCTGCCCGCGGTCGCGTCCACTGTGAGCCGCCGCCTCCGGCGCCTGAGCGGGCCGCACTGGGACGACTCGTACAAGTTGCTCCGTCCCGTATGTCGGTTCCGTAAGTGGGTCCTCTGTGCAGACGTCTCCGCGCCAACCCAAAATCCACCCGCTCGAATGGTGGAACGCCGCAAGACACCAACGCTCTGGATCCGTGCCGTCGACTCATCCGGGATGAAGCATGGGCCGGGTCGCGGCCAGGATGCTCCTTCCGGTGGTGTCGACCAGCTTCTGTGCAGCGATTGCCCGCGATTGCTCCGACGACTGGTACCGCAGCGCGGGTGATGGGTCGGCGGCGATCTCGCGGATCACGTGGGCGACTGATTCGGCGGACTGACCACTCGAGCCGAGCGCAGTCATTCGTCTGTTGAATCGATTGATGAGTTCCGCGTACGGATCGTCGTCGCTGACGTTGTCGACGTGCCCACCGACATTTGCGAAGAACGCGGTTCGCACCGGCCCGGGTTCGAGCACCGAGATGTACACGTCGAACTCGCGCATCACCGTGGCCAGGCTTTCCATGAGGCCCTCGACGGCGAACTTGGCGGCGTTATAGGCGTCGCTGAACGGCAGAGCCACGACACCATTCAAACTCGTCACGGTGATGACTCGGCCGGTCCGGGCCGCGCGCATGGCGGGCAAGACGGCTTTGGTGACGCGCGCGACCCCGAAGAAGTTGAGCTCCATCGACTGCGACAGCTCAGCCATGGTGAGCTGTTCCAACGTTCCGCGATGTCCGGCGCCGGCGTTGTTGACCAGCAGGTCGATACCGCCCAGGTCGGTGAGGATGGAGTCGATGCACGAGTCGACCGACTCATCGCTGGTGACGTCGAGGGTCCTGAGCTCGACTCCGGGCAATTCGTCGGCGATCTCCTCGCAATGATTCCGCCGTTTCCGGACGGCGAGCGGTCGCGATCACGTTCCAGCCGGCCGCGGCGAGCGCCCGCGTGGTTGCCAGCCCGATGCCGCTGCTCGCGCCGGTGACCACTGCTACCGAAGGCATATCTGTCCGATCTCCGTGACGAGCGATGGTGCAGCTCGATTGGCAAGTCGCGGCTGCTGGCCCCGCCCGTACACAACGAGAGGACCACACCATCAGCGTGCCACAGGTAGCTGCGACAGACTCCCGCAAGCCGGTCCTCTTGTGTGCAGGGACAAAATGAAGGTCGCTTCGGATGCATGTTCTGGCTGTCCGCGACAGCGGTAGGCCACCTGCTGCGCTGGTTCTGCTAGACCAGCTTGAGTCGGGCATCCGACACGGTCTTCATAGTGGAACAGAGCTACAGCACATAAGTGCCGCTCTGCGACGAGCACGTCCCTCGCCCCGATGCCGGTGCCGGTATGGCTGCCGGGATCGACGTAGAGCGGCTGCCCGCCTGCGCCGCGGCTCGTGCCTGGAACGGCGTTGATCAGAGAGGATGTCGATCATGGACGATTTGTCAGAGCTGCAGGGCCGCGCCGCGTTGATCACCGGCGGGGCGAGCGGCATCGGTGCCGCAATCGCGCGCCGGCTCGCTGGGCTGGGCGTGGCGGTGCAGATCGCTGATCTCGATCTTGCCGGGGCGCAAGCGGTGGCTGCTGAAACCCGTGGAGAGGCGTGGCAGCTGGATCTCAGCGACCCGGCATCCCTGAGCGGCATCGAGCTCGAGGTGGACATTCTGGTCAACAACGCCGGCGTTCAGCGGGTCAGCCCTATTGAGGAACTGGATCCGGAGGTGTTCCACAGGATGCTGATGATCATGGTGGAAGCGCCGTTCCGGCTGATCCGTTCGGCGCTGCCGTACATGTACGCCCAGCGGTACGGCCGGATCGTGAACGTGTCCTCGGTGCACGGGCTGCGCGCGTCGGCGTACAAGTCGGCGTACGTAACCGCCAAGCACGCCCTCGAGGGTCTGTCCAAGGTCACCGCGCTTAGAGGGCGGTCCGCACGGCGTGACGAGCAACTGCGTCAACCCCGGCTACGTCCGGACGCCGTTGGTGGAGCAGCAGATCGCCGACCAGGCCCGACTTCACCGACTTGCGGAGTCGGAGGTGCTGGAAACGATCATGCTGATGCATAACGCTGTCAAGCGTCTGGTCGAGCCGGAGGAAGTCGCGGCCCTGGTCGGCTGGCTGGTCGGTCCGGATGCGGCCATGGTCACCGGAGCCTCCTACACCATGGACGGGGGTGGACTGCGCAGTGAGCAGCTCGTACCGGTCGATCAGCGCGGCGGTCGACGGTGGCCGACTGCGCGGCGGAGAGTGGAATCCATCTGGCGCGACAACGGTTGTCGCCGTGCACGGGATCACCGCCAACCACCGCATCTTCGCACCGCTGGCCGATGCGCTCCTCCGACATCGGCTGGTGGCCCCCGATCTTCGAGGTCGGGCGGCCAGCTCGACCTTGCCGGGGCCGTGGGAATCGACCGGCACGCCGAGGACGTCGCCGCGCTGATCACCGCCTCAGCCCAGGGGCCGGTAGTGCTTGTCGGTCACTCGATGGGCGGGTTTGTGGCCGCCGCAATAGCGCGGCAGTTCCCGGAGCTGGTCTCGGGTGTGGTGCTCGTCGACGGGGGCTGCCTTTTCCGGCGCCGGTCGGCATCGACGTGGACAAGGCGATCGCACAGACCCTGGGCCCGGCCCTGCAGCGACTGCAGAGAACGTTCCCCAGTCAGGACGCCTACCGCCGATTCTGGCAAGCCCACCCTGCGCTAAAAGACGCCTGGAGCGAAGCCGTCGCGGACTACGTGGACTACGACCTGGTGGGCAGCCCGCCGGAGCTGAGATCCTCGGTGTCGCCGGACGCGGTCGTCCAGGACGGCCGGGACCAATTCCAAGATCCGGATACGGCCGACGTGCTGGGCGGCTTCTCCGGTCCGGCGCGGCTCCTGGTGGTGTCACGCGGGCTGCTCGACCAGCCACCCGGCCTCTATCCCAAGAGGGAGCTCATGCGCTGGCACAGCCGACTGCCCTCGCTGACCATCGACGAAGTACCGGAGCTGAACCACTACACGATCATGTTGCATCCCTCCGGCGCGGCCCGGGTCGCGGCGTCGGTCGGCACGCTGAGCTGACCACGCTGGCCAGGCGAAGAGCACCAGCATCGGCAGGGGGACCGGCAGCGCGCGTCGTACACGGCTCCCGGGGTTGGCGATCGGATGGTTCCATCGGATCGTCTAGCGTTAGTACGCGCTTCACCGAGGTGAGTGCAGACCGGAAAGGTCGAGATGAGCACACCGGCAGCTGAGGACGTAGTGGCCTCCGAGTTGGTGGCTGCCCGACGTGAGGGGCGGAGCCTGACCCGCTTCCCGGGGTTGTCCCCGCCAGCATGGCCGAGGCCTATCAGATCCAGGAGCTGGCGATGTCGCGATGGCACGACTCGCTGGTCGGCTGGAAGATTGGCTACATCTCGGCGGACCGGCGCACCGCCGGGGACCCGGACCGGCTGGTCGGCCCCATCTGGGGTCAGCAATATCACGTTGGCGAGCAGCACGTCCCCGCAGTCGAGGTCGGTATCTTCTCATCCGGGTTCGCGGCCGTGGAAGCAGAAGCTCGTCGTTCGGCTCGGGCAGGATCTACCCGCACACGAAAGGGGAGGCTGGACGGCCGAAGAGGCGGCTGGCCTGGGCAGCATCTGCTGGTCGGCATCGAGGTGGCCAGCAGCCCGATCCCTGACATCAACGCACCTCGGCCCCACAGTGATCGCCGCCGACTTCGGTAACAACAACGGTCTAGTGCTCGGCTCGATCCTTGCGGACCGGCCTGGTGGAGCTCCGGTCCGGCTTGCCTGTTACGTCGATGGGCAACTCATGGGAGAAGGATCTGCCGACAACCTGCCCGGGGAATTCATCATGGCCTCGCGACTGCCCTGAATATCCTCGCCAGTCGGGGTCAACCGGTCCGAGCAGGCATGGTCTTCGCCACGGGCGCCATCACCGGTATACATCCGATCGGACCGGGGCAGCATTGCCGCGTCGACGTTCGAGGGGGACCGTCAGTGGAGCTCGGACCGCCGACGCCCGCACGCTGGTGCGCAGCTGGGAAACGTTCCTCTGGAGGCGTCCTCCGTGACCGGCGGTCGACTTACGGGGTTGCGCGGATGCAGGGGCAAGATCGTCGTGCGACACGGGTAACAGAAGGTAACGGAGGCGTGCACGGGCACCCCTCGGCCAGTCAACGAAAAGCTTGGGTTATCGCCCCCGACGTGCTGGGCGCAGCCGACGGGCGTCGGTCGGATCGTCATCGCCCGCGACTCGCCCGGGCCTGCGACCCGGCAGCCAGCGATCGCCAATCCAAAAGAGGCATGACACGACAAAGAGCAAGATCAGGATCGCTACGCAGTACAGCGCCACCCCGCCGGGACTGGTCTGTCCGAGATCAAGAAAGAAGTATGGATACCAGCCGGTGATCCGGCCCACAGCCAGGGTGTAGAGCAGCCACAGAACTGGCCAGACCAAGCCCAACACGACAACCCTGACACTGATCCGCCGCCGCGGCCCGAACACCAGCCAGCCCAGCACCACCAGCACCGGGACGATGATGTGAACAAGAGTGTCGGATGCCCAGAGCAATCCGTGGAAATCATCGAGCGGATGCAGCAAGAACCAGTGCACCAGCGCGGTGATCGTGATGCCGGTCAGCGCATTGAGCCGGGCCACCCGCCAGTTCGGACCGTCTCGATCGGCCCCAAAGGCGAGGCTCAGCGAGGTCGCCACCACCAGCAGGTTGGCTTGGGTGCTGAAGTAGCTGAAGTACCGCCATACCCGGACGGGGTGGGATGGCATGACGGTACCCGGATCGTCCCAGACCCCGAGCCAGTCCTGGATGAACTGCAAGCCGAAGGAGAAGGCCGCGATCGCAAACGTCGCGGCGAAGCAGAACCGGGCGACGCCCTCCTTACTCACCAAACGAAGCTACACCAGGAGGTGCTACACGACAGCGGGCTCGAGGCCAGATGCATGGATGCCTGACCAACTGATACGAGGCAGCTAGGTCGGTAGCCACACCGACAACAACACCCAGAGCGGGCCGACGAACGCCAAAGCCCAGAGGAAGCCGCGGATGGGGTCGCCGCTGACCGTTGCTCCGCTCGGCTCTGCGCCAATGTTGCTTGCGCTGGTGCCAGCAGCGGAAGCCCCAGCTCGCAGGCCGCTGAGTGCGCGCTCGCTATGCTTGCGAGCGCTGGCGTGCGAGCTGCAGACCATCGGTGATGGCGGCCAACGTAGCAGCACAGAGGCTGGAGCGTCGGCTGGACGATGAAGTTCGATCGTCGATACGTGGCCGCTTCGGTTGAGCCGCCAAAAGCAGGTCGCCGAGAAGTCGATCCGCCCATTCAACGGTGAGTCAGAGCTGTTGATCTTCGTCCCGCGAGCGGCTCACAGCGATGCCTGGACTCCTGGTCGCCGAGAACACGCAATCGGTCGGGGTCGGATCGCAGTGCCCAGCCTGTCGTGCGTTCGGGCCCGAGATCGGCCTGCTGCTTAGCCTCTGTCGGTGCTCGCGAGGTAGGCGGCCAGGTGGGTGGTCCGCCAGGCCAGGAGCCGACGCGCGACCCAGAGACCGATGGCGGCAGCGACGACGGCTGTTGCGCAGACGACAGCGGCTGAGATACCGAACTGGGCCGGCGTGAGCCGCTGGTCAGGCAGCTTGATGGACCGAGCGAGCTGCACACCTGGGCTCAGGATGGCGAGTCCGATCAACGGCACGTAGAGGAAGGGCGCGAGGGCAAGCGCTGCCCACCGCAGGTGGCTACGCCAGGCTCGGCGGTGCTGCCAGCGCCAACGCAGGGAGCGCTGGGTGGTAGGGGAACACGATGCCGAGCCAGGCGGCCACCGGGAGAACTCCGACCGGCAGAAAGGCGACGAGTGCGCAGGCCCACACGATCTCGCTCCAGGGATAGTGGCCCACAGCGACATACATCACCCCGGCGGCGCATGCGACCCCGACCAGGGAGCCGATCACAATGCACCGAGCGGCCAGCCATCGCCAGTAGGCCGCTTGGTCCTTCAGAACTGACAGCGCCACAGCCGGGCTGGAGCCCATGACGTTGGTCGCCGGGGTATCGGCCAGCATCCAGGAGGCCAGGATTATCGGGAACGCGAGCGGTCCGTTCAGGCTGAACATGAACGCGTGCGCACGCGGCGGCAGCAAGAACCACGCCGCAACCATCAGCGCACCATTCGTCACGAGCGCTGTCGGTATTTCCCACGGCGGCCGCACGACGCGGCGATACTCGCTCACAACGGCCCGGCGCAGCCCCGGCACGGCCTCCATCAGCACATCATCGCCGAAGCCGAGGTGCGCAAGGCGGTCGGCACGCAGGTGGTGTGATCCTTCTCCCGACCGGCGAATCTGTCACGGGCGATGGACGAGCGCCGTCGACGACGGTGAGCAGCACCGGGAATCGGCGAACTCGTCTGGGCGCCAGCAACGGATCGAGCCCGAAGACGGACAGGTCGGCGCGGCAGCCTGCTGCTCCCTTCATCGACATCTTGATCAACAACCTTCATCGAGGATCGTGATCAACAGCGCTGGCCCGCACTGGCATCACAGCCGGATCTCGGTACCTCACGGGGTGTGACCGAATGCGGCAGGCACCTGCACAAGGGAATGAGAGAGAGCCAGAGAACTTTCACCAGAGCTCTCTCCTGCTCTCGTCAGAGAGAAGGAGAGTATCGAGGCTTCTGTCTGTACAGGCGGCATGGTGTACGAATAGTCTGCGGTGAAGACCGGAAGGATGACCAGTCCGACATGACGTGGGTCAAGGGGTTCATTGTCTTCTTGTTCGTGGGCTTTGCGCTGTTCTTTTTGGTTGCCCACCCTGAGGCTGCCGCGAACGCCGTCCGTGCCGTGGCTGGCGGACTTGCCGTGGTCTTCCGCTCGATCCTCATCTTCTTTCAGTCTCTGGCTGCTGGTTAGCGGTGGGCGTGCTGAACAGGCCCGATCCGCACGCACGCTTGGTGAGGTAGCGCAGCCACTCACCCAACCGCCTTGTGCTGTGCGAGCGCGGCCAGCCTCCAGCGGTCCCTGTCCGAGCACGGTCGTAATGTCGAGCACCGGACTGGTAAACGAGGTCGAACGTCCGACGCCGCATACGACACCGAGGCAGGAACGATGGGAAAGAAGTACCAGGCGAGGGCCCCGGAGACCCGGCCTTTCAACAGGGCAGCGTTCGACGCGAGCGCTGGGACCACCCTGCGATGGCTTGGGATGGCAGGGTTCTTGATCAACAGCCGTGGCACGACGATCATGATCGACCCCTCCTGGAGGGTTTCGACATGCCCGTCATGATCGACATGCCGATCGCTTCGGCGGACGTCCCGCGAGTCGACGCGATCCTGGTCACCCACAGCGACAACGACCACTACAGCGTCCCGACCTGCCGCGCGCTGGCTCCGGTCACCGCGCGAGTACCACTCGACGCGACTTACGTGGCCTCGCTCATGCAGAACGAGGGGTGGCCGGCCCATGGTCACGCCATCGGTGACACAGTCGACATCGGCCCGGTCCGGGTCGAGGCTGACTCCCGGCAGACCATGCCTGGCAGAACGCATCCCCGGGGCGAGCGACCGCGTTTTCCAACCTGAGGATGCCTGCGGGTTCTGGATCGACACACCTGATGGCACGATCTGGGCGCCAGGTGACTCACGCCTGATCCCGGATCACCACCTGCAGATGCCGAGCCCGGATGCGCTTCTGTTTGACTTCTCCGACAGCGAATGGCATTTCGGGCTGGAGGGCGCAGCGAGGATGGCTAACGCTTACCCCAGGACGCCGCTAGTGCTCCATCACTGGGGTTGCGTCGATGCACCAGACTTCGCCCCCTTCAACGGCGACCCAGCCTCGTTACCCGAACTTGTCGAGAATCCAGGCGGATACGCGTCGTGGCACCGGGTGAGCCCGTCGAACTCAGCCGCCTGCCATAGCTGCCGACCGACTCCTTCGAGTCAGATGCTTCAACGGCGCGACGAGCTCGGGCTGTGCGGACGCCGCTCGCATCGGGCTCGTTGATCTACCACCAGTAGGCAGGTTGGGTGGTGTAGGGCTCTTCGAGATGGCTGATCTCCTGCTCGGTCAGCTGGATCTCGAGGGCGGCCGCTGCGTCGGCCAGGTGATGGGTCTTGGTGGCGCCGACGATCGGGGCGGTGACCACGGGCTTGCTCAGCACCCAGGCCATCGCGATCTGGGCCATCTGAACGCCACGTTCCTCGGCTACCTGCTGGACCGCCTCGACGACGGGTTGGTCGACGTCGAGGTCGAACGTTCGTGCGACCTGGTCGGTGTCGCGCGCGCTGAGTGTGTTGGCCCCAGGGGCGGGCGAGCCGGCCTTTGCCCAGCGGGTGAGTAGGGGACGCAGCCGACACCCAGGTCGGTGCACATGGGCAGCATTTCGCGTTCTTCTTCGCGTTTGAGCAGGTTGTACTGGTTCTCCATGGCCACGAACCGGGTCCAGCCGCCCAGGTCGGCGGCGTGTTGCATCTTGGCGAACTGCCAGGCCCACATCGACGAGGCGCCGATGTAGCGGACCTTGCCGGCTTTGATGACGTCGTGCAGCACCTCCATCGTCTCCTCGACCGGGACGTCGGGGTCGAACCGGTGGATGTAGTAAAGGTCGATGTAGTCGGTGTCCAGCCTCCGCAAGGAGGCGTCCAGCTGTTCGAGGATGGCCTTGCGGGACAGCCCGGACCCGCCGGGACCCTCGTGCATCTTGTTGTGCACCTTGGTGGCCAGCACGATGTCCTCGCGGCGGGCGTACGTCTTGACGGCCCGGCCGACGAACTCCTCCGAGGTGCCGCCGCCGTAGCCGTTGGCGGTGTCCCAGAAGGTGATGCCGAGCTCGATCGCCTGCCGGAAGAACGGCTGCGACGCCTCCTCGTCCAGGGTCCACTGGTGGAAGCCTGGGTCGCCGTAGCTCATGCAGCCCAGAGCGATCCGGCTCACTTTGAGCCCCGTCTGTCCAAGTCGGACGTAGTCCATGATCGCGGTCCTTTCGACGGCGCTAGCGACTGCGGTGAGTGGACCGCGTATTAGTGGCGGGCCGTGGAGTCATCGACGCGAACACCTGTTTGGCGAGGGTGATGGCAGACATCGCGCGCGGTGGTCAGGTCGGCTGGACTGTAGCAGGGTGTGGGTGGCTGCCCAGGAGGCGAGCAGAGCTAGGGCGTCCGCGGTGGCTGAGTTTGGTTCGGCTGCGTAGATGGTCATGGTGAGTCCTGGTTCGGCGACCATGTCCAGGCTTTCGTACGCGAGGGTGAGCTCGCCGACGACGCGGTGGTGAAAATGTTTGACCCCGCTGCCGTGGAGGCGGACGTTGTGGGTGCTCCAGCGGCGGCGGAAGTCCTCGCTGCGGGTGGACAGCTCGCCGACCAGGTCGTGGAGTCCCTTGTCGTGGGGGTCGCGGCCGGCTTCGGTGCGCAGGATGGCGACGCAGGTGTCGGCGGCGAGGTCCCAGTTGGGGTAGAACCGGTGGGAGTCGTCGTCGAGGAAGGTGTAGCGGGCGAAGTTCGGGGGACTGGCGGGGTTGCTGTCGAAGAGGGATGAGTGCATCGCCCGTCCGAGATGGTTGGTGGCGAGCAGGTCCATGCGGCCGTTGCGGATGATCGCCGGCCCAGTGGTGATCGCATCCAGGGCCCATTGCAGGGTGGGCCGTGGCGTCCATCTCGTTGTGCGACGGCGTGGCCGCATGATTGCGCTAGTGCCGTCAGCGGCGTGGGCGAGGTGGAACAGGTGTGCCCGTTCGGCGTCGTCAAGTTGGAGTGCGCGAGCGATCGCGTCGAGGACGGAGGCCGAGACGCCCGCTAGTGATCCACGTTCGAGCTTGGAGTAGTACTCGATGCTCACCCCGGCGAGCGCGGCGACCTCACCTCGGCGCAGTCCGGGTACCCGTCGAGTGCCAATGTCGGGGAGCCCCGCCTGCTGTGGCGTGATCTTGGCCCGACGCGAGATGAGAAACTCGCGGACCTCGACACGGTTGTCCATGCCCTTGACAGTACGGCGGTATCCGGGCGGGTTGGGATGCCCTGTCAGTACACCTTTCACCAAAGACTCCCACGGCCGGCCGAGACCGGGTTTCCTGTAACTGCTACCCCTATTCAAGGAGATTTCGATGCGTGGTGTTGTCATGTACGCCCCTGGTGATGTCCGAGTCGATGAGCGTCCCGACCCGCGGATCCTCCAGCCGACGGACGCGATCATCCGGCTCTCCGGGACCTGCATCTGCGGCTCTGATCTGTGGCCCTATCGGGGCATCGAAGCCGTCGCGGGACCATCACCGATGGGCCATGAATACGCCGGGATCATAGAGGAAGTCGGCAGCGCGGTCACCACGGTCAAACCCGGCCAGTTCGTGGTCGGGTCGTTCTTCGCCTCCGATAACACCTGCGACATCTGCCGGGCCGGCTACCAGAGCTCCTGCATCCACCGTGAGCCGGTCGGTGCGGAGGGCGCGCAGGCCGAGCTGCTGCGGGTGCCGCTGGCCGACGGCACCCTGGTCGCCACACCGGATGTCCCCGCCCACGATCTGCTGCCCAGCTTCCTGGCCGCGTCCGATGTTCTCGGCACCGGCTGGTTCGGCGCCGTCGCCGCCGAAGCCGGCCCCGGCAAGACTGTGGCCGTGGTCGGGGACGGCGCAGTGGGCCTGCTCGCCGTTCTGGCCGCCCAACAGCTCGGCGCGGACCGGATCATCGCGATGAGCCGGCATGAGCCCCGGCAGAGGCTGGCCCGCGAGTATGGCGCGACCGACATCGTCGCCGAGCGCGGCGACGAGGGAGTGGCCACGATCAAAGAGCTGACCAACGGGCTCGGCGCGCATTCAGTGATCGAAGCCGTCGGCACCCAGGACTCAATGATGCAAGCCATCCGCTCCACTCGTCCGGGCGGGCACGTCGGCTACGTCGGCGTGGCGCACGGGGTCGAACTGGCCGGCGAGGAGCTGTTCTACAGCCACGTCCACCTGCACGGCGGACCCGCCCCGGTGCGTCGCTTCCTGCCCCAGCTGATCGAGCTGATCTGGAACCGCGAGATCGACCCGGGCAAGGTCTTCGACCTCGAACTGCCCATCAACCAGGCCGCCGCCGGCTACCGGGCCATGGACGATCGGCGGGCCATCAAGGTCCTCCTCCGCCCTTAACCCCTCGGCCGGATCGATACCGGCCTAGACCTCATCGCCGAAGCCGGCGACTCCTTCCAACTCACCATCGAGCCCCTCGACTGAACCTCGGCCGCTCCCAGCATTAAGGAACACCCGTGAACCCCGCTACGACTTCACCGGCCAGATCGCCCTGGTCACCGGCGCCAGCTCCGGCATGGGACTGGCTACCGCGCAAGCCTTCGCCCAGGCCGGGGCCGCCGTGGCCCTCGCCGACATCAACCAGCGACGCCCTCCGCGCCGCCACGGACGACCTCACCGCCGCCGGCCACCAAGCGCTCGCGGTCACCTGCGACGTCTCCTCCGAAGACGAGGTCGCCGCCATGGTCGAGACGACAGTCGCCACCTTCGGCCGGCTCGACATGGCCTTCAACAACGCCGGCATCCAGGCCCCACCCACCGACGCCGCCGATGAAACCGCCGACAGCTTCGACCGCGTCAACGCGATCAACCTCCGCGGCGTGTGGGCCTGCATGAAGCACGAACTGCGACAGATGCGCGGCCAAGGCAGCGGCGCGATCGTCAACTGCTCCTCCCTCGGCGGCCTGGTCGGACTGCCCGGCCGAGCCGCCTACCACGCCTCCAAGCACGGCGTCATCGGCCTCACCCGCAGCGCCGCCCTCGAGTACGCACCCCGCGGCATCAGAATCAACGCCATCTGCCCCGGCACCATCGAAACACCCATGGTCAGCGACATGATCAACAAAGGCGAGCTCAGCATCCCCGAAGCCGTCGCCAACCAACCCATCGGCCGCCTCGGCCGCGCCGACGAAATCGCAGCCGCCGTCCTCTGGCTCAGCAGCCCCGCCGCCAGCCTCATCATCGGCGTGGCCCTACCCGTCGACGGGGCTACACCGCCCGCTAGCTCATGCCCGCCCAACCATCCCAAGCGATCCGAGCAAGTCTCCTGACGCAAGACGCGGCGTACGCATGGCGGCTACCTCGCCAGAGTGGGGTAGTGATCCCGATCAAAGGGACGTTCGCCGCAGCCTGCGACGCTGTGGACCTTCCTGCGGAGGATCTCGAGTTCTTCAAACTCATGATGGGACAACCGCGGCCGCTCAATCTCGTCAAAGTGGGCTCGGCATGATCCCCGGTCCGTGGGTTCACACCGACACCCTTGATAGGCACCTCTTGCGCTATCCCGCCAACTGTGCGACGATGCGGCGCGCTGTTCCGGAACATGGGCCGGAGCGGAACTGGGCCGAGTCCGTCGCTTTGCCGGTGACCCGCCGCAATCCCCTTGCTCCCGAGCGGCGCCACTCGCGACGACGCCTGGCCGGGAATCGCGCATTCTAGGATCTGGCTCAGACTCCGCCTGGAGATCCTGCCCGCCGAGACGTCAGGTGCCGGCGCCCGATGGGAGCGGTGTCCATCTCCCAGTCCGCCGGACGCCCTGCCATGGAGTCGCAACCCGTACAAAGCACTGGCCACTGGACTGGATTACGACGAGTACATCAGCTGGCGATAGACGATTTGTTGCAGCGGCAGGCTCCACAGCGGCCGCAGCGGCTCTCCGTCCAGCCGAAACGCGTATGCAGCAGCGAGCAGTTGCAAGGCCATGAATCCCAGCCACGCATACAGCAGTTCCGGCGACCGCGTCACGACTACGGCGTACAAGGCCGCGATATCGATAACTGGTGCCAGCAACGGAAGCAGCACCTGAAACGCCAGCAGCGGTACGGCAACCCGCGCCGCCCGAGCATCCCGGCCGCGCCCGATTCGCGCACCGCACTCGGTGTTTCCACATCGCCTGCATCGTGCCGTAGCACCAGCGGTACCGCTGCCGCCAGCTGCCGCGCGTATCCCCGGCGCCTCTGTCCAGGCGCGCAGGCATCCGGAACATAGATCACCCGCCAGCCCGCGCGGCAGATGGCCATTGGTCAAGTCAGTGTCCTCGGCGAGCGTATCGGCGCTGATGCCGCCCACAGCTTCGAGGGCTTCGCGCCTGAAGGCTCCAATCGCGCCTGGCACCGTCGGCATGCACTGCAAGATGTCATACATGCGGCGATCGAGGTTGGAAGCCGATGACGTACTCGATGTGCTGCCAGGCGGCCCAGCAGGCCCCGCCTGTTACCGACCTTTGTGTTGCCGGAGACGGCCTGACCGTGGATCTCCTCGCGCGTCGCGAGGAGCGACCAGCGCTCACGCACCGCGCCGGGCTCGAAGACCGTGTCCGCGTCAGCCAGAAGCCAAAATGTCGTGCCGTGCCAGCCGGATACCGGCGTTCAACGCCGCCGGTTTGCCGGCGTTCGCCTGCGCCCGGACGAGCCGTGCCTGGGGAAGGCCCAGCCCGGCGACGACCGCGGCCGTACTGCTCGATCGAGCCGTCAGTCCACCACCACGATGTCGAGATCCGGATAGCCAGTGGCGACCAATGACCGCAGGGTCGCAGCAATCCCCAGTTCCTCGTTGTGGGCGGGTACCACCACCGATACGCCCGGCCAGGATCGAGAACGGCGCGAGGCGGCCATCAAGGGTGCCCGGTCGTGTCGCCGCCGCCAACAGCATGAGCAGCAACGTACGCACCACAGCGAGCACCGCCAAGACGATGAAAGTTACCTTGAGCAGGTTGACGATCAGTCCAGACACGCGGACGATACCGGTCACTGGTTGGCCCCGGAGACGCTGCTGCGCGGTGGCGGAATGCCAGGGCGAGGACAGCCCTGACCGCCGATGTGACGGTGTCGAAGGTGCAACCGCGCTGCTGGAGTTCAGTGATGAGCAGGTCGACAGCCGCCACTGTCCGCGACCGGTCGCCACCACCGTCGTGGCAGCATGACGACCGCGCCCTTGCCGTCGCGCGGCAGTCCCGCTCCCACGATGGCGCCAACGCCTGGCCGTTTCCAGTCCTGGGTGTCCAAGTCCGCATAGACGACTCGGTAGTTCCCCGCCCGACCCATCGCCTGCCACTCCGAGAAGGTCACGTCTGCAACCTTGGCGGAATAGGGCAGCCGCAGCAGGCTTGTTGTGTCCCGTCGCGGCCGCGATTGCGAAGCTGAGACGGGTCCAGTTCCAGCCGCGCTCGTAACGGACCTTACGTTTGCCATATTGCTGTGGGTGAAGGTGTGGACCCCGACCTCATGGCCTTCGGCGTACATGCGCCGCACAAGATCCGGGCGTGCGGGCAGCGCGGGCGCCGACCACGAAGAAGCTGGCCCGTACCTGGCGAGCGCGCAAGAGGTCGAGGATCTGCTCAGTCCACTCTGATGGCCCGTCGTCGAATGTCAACACCACATGCCCGTCCGGAACGCGCAAACCACCTTGCTCTGGCCGGGAGCTGGTGACAATCGGGCCGCTCACCCAGGAACGCAGTCGGGACACTGCCATCCTTCAACTGCGAGGCGAATTGTGTGCGCACCCTCGCCGACGTTCCCGTCGACAATGCCGGAGACGAGCAGCGCAATCAGGAACAACGCCATCAGCACAGACAGCAGCACCCAGTGCGTCCGCGGCCTATGGCGTTGCGGTCGCACGCCTCTCATTCGCTGAACTCACCCTGGGCCGTGGCCAGAGCTCTCGACGTTGGCCGCGAAGCGTGGTGGGCTTGAGTCGCCGCATTGGGATTACGGGCCTTCGTCGTTGCTTGATCGCTCGGCTTGGCTTGGGTGGCGAGGTGCCTCGTTCGGGCGGCCGGGGTTGCGCGCAGCCGCGGAGCAGGCCCGCTTGACTGTCGGGCTCGGCCGGGCGCTCGTTTTGATAGGGATCCGGGTCTTCCGGGCAATCGGACGCGTCGGGGTCGGGCTTGTCCGGAACTTGACCGACGGCTGAACCGGCTGGTGTGACGATTCCTGCGTTGGCAAAGCCGCCGCACCTCGAGCTGGCCGCGCGGCGATAGCAACCGATCCATGCCGGGAAGCGGGACATGGGTGCGCAGAGTCACCACCAACGCGCTGCCGAGGAGGACGGCAATGAGGCATGGTGCCCAGACGCCCCACTTGAGAACCGTCGGCGCGGACTCCCGAGTCGTCACTGAATACCGGCTTGTCGGTGCTTACCACGACAGGACCGTCTCCATTGGCCAGTGCCCCCGATACAACAGAAACCCCCGACATGTTAGGGCATCGCCGGCGCGAAGCCGTCCATGCCGTGGTGCGATTAATGGCTGCAGGGACGGTCTGGGAGGAGGTTCTTCCAAGCGGGCGGCCACGAGGGTAAGGCGGAGCAGCTACGGAAAGTAGCGCCTGCCGTCGCCGTCGATAACGTAGCTACCTAAGCCGCCGACGAAAAGTCCCAGGAGATGGGCCCCTCATCGACGAGATTGAAACGGAATCGAACCCCGACCTGTCTGGGAGGATCCAACCCTCCTCGCCGCGTGACAACGTCTCGCATGCCAACCGGCATATGGGCCCCGGAGGCGGAAGGCACTCCGGGCGCTCGCGTTCCTCCTCGCGGTCCGGTAAGGAGGAACGGCTCAGAGGGAGTTAGGCTCCGGGCGGCCACTGGCTCCTCGGTCAGCTGGCGCATCAGGCCCGCTACCTCCACCATGCACCAATAGCCGACGAACTTGCCGTCGGCAACCCGGTACACCTCGGCTGACTCGACGGCAATGTGACGTCCTGTTGCCGGGATCCCTTGAACTCGCCGTCGTGAGTGCCCGTCATTGTCGAGCGAAGGAAGACGCGGTCCCCTTCTGCGACAAACTCGTCCAGAGAGACGTGGAGATCAGGGAATGCCTGGAAGTAGAAGAAACAGCCCTTCCGCACTCCCGGCTGCGGTCCGCTCATCGGCGAAGTATTCCCCGACCGCGTCCAAATCTCGCCCGTTCACAACCTGGCCGTAGTACCGGCGGACTAGATCCTTGTTTTGCTCTGACATGACATCCTCCTTGTCGTTTGTCCCGAGCATCGCGCCTGGAGCGCACGGGCAGTAGGGGCGAACTCCCTATTCGGCCTCGAGGCGTCGCGCCGCGTACGCGGCAGCCTCGGAGCGCTTGGTCATACCGAGCTTGGCAAAGATCCGGCTCGCATGGTGCTCTGCTGTCTTGGGGCTGATGAAGAGACGCGCTGCGATTTCGGCGTTCGTCAAGCCTTCTCCGAGGAGCCGTAGTACCTCGATCTCCCGCTGAGTGAGCAGCCCGGCCGCCCGCAGGCCGGCACGGCCTCTCGCTCCCAGCGAGCGCATGAGCGCGGCTGCGATGTCCGCTTCCCGGCTGTCGCCCAGAGCTTCGAGCTCGTTTCGAGCCTGCCAGTGCTGTATCGACCGCAATCTCCGGGAGCCGGCGCGAGTCTCTGAGCTGAGCGCGAGGCGGCGCGCGCGACGTCTTGTCGGAGGCCGAGCGCCGCGAAGTCGTTGACGGCTTTCTGCTAGGTTCGAAACGGCAAGAGCGTTGTCGCCGCGTGCCGTCGCGGCTCGCCCGACGTGCAAAGGCAGCCGCCGCTGCTATCCGCTCTCTGCCTGACGGGCCGGCGATTGCCGCGATAGTCTCAGCAACCTCCATCGCCTCGTCCAGTCGACACCTCGGCAATACGCGCATCGACGAGCTGCTCCAGGAACGGAACGGCGAGCGCACTCGTCCGTCCGAGGTCGTCGAGCCGCCGCACAAGAAGCGCTGCCGCAGGCGCGGGCCCCTCGCGCAAGCCGGAGCGAGACCGCAGCGCGAGTCGCGTCGGGCTCACCATCGAACCCCGCCAAGAGCTCCTCGGCCTCATCGAAACGGCCCTGGAACACCCTGATCTCGGCCAAGACGAGCAGCCGGATTGACACACCGGGATCGCTGACCGGCATCCGTCAACTCTCTTATCGCCGCTGCGAGTTCCTCCTCGGCGGCATCGACGCGGCCATTCGCGGCGAACACATCGGCACAACAGGTCCGGCAGAACGCAAGGAGGACCACATGGTCGTACTTTCCTGACGAAGTCCTCCAGAACTGAGCTCCACTGCTGCGGACGTTCCACGTCACCAGCTCGCTCGCACGCCAGCATCAGGGTGCAGCAGATGTCCGCAAACGTCTCAAGGGTCGCGGGCTCGCCGCCTCGTCGCCGCGGCCATCGCCTCATCGAGCTGTGCCAAGCCTTCGTCGACCTCTCCTCGGACACCCGAGCGAATCCGAGCTGTGCCCGAGGGCACGCAGCTCCAAGTCAGGGTCACCTGCCGCGAGCGCCGCGCTCGAGCGCCACCGCGGCGTACATCGCGGCCTCGGATGACCTCGCGCGAGCCTTCCGAACGTGCGAGGTCAAGCCAACCCTGCTCGACGCCGGGAGCGACGTCTCGGAGCAGGCGCTCCGCCCGGGCCAACCAGCCACGAGCCGCTGCGTCGTTGCTGCGAACACGAGCGCGTACTCGCGCGCGAGAGCCGCAGCGCGATCCGAGCGGCCCGGCCGAGCTCGCCAACGCGCCTGAACCCGGAGTATGCGCGCTCCCGACAGACGATCGCTTCACGCCCCTCGCGAAGCCACCACAGCGAACGGCCGAGTCCGTCGAGCGCTTCAGGCGATTCCTCGGTGCGAACTGCCTCTTCGAACGCACTCCGCGCGTCCGACCAGCTGCCGACAGCGAGCGCTCCATAACCGCGGGCGAGCGCCCGTGTCCGCTGGCACGGTCGTCACCGCCTCATCGTGGCACGGGAGCACGTCAGGCGCGAGGGCACTCAGCCCGCGATAAGCTGCCGGTTTCTGTTCGAGATCGCCGCGCAGGAATTCATGCTGCGATCGCAGCTACCCGCCGCTCCGGCTACCTCCGACACCCTCTGCGCGGCACAGGCGTCGTGGTTTGCAACCTCCGACGCGGTGCGAAAGCTCGCGCCTGAATGGGGCATTTCCCTACCTTGCCGGACACGCTGAGCCGGAGACTTGGGCGGTGGGCGGACGCAAGGAGCCATCAGTTGATGGAAGAGCTTGCGGAGCCCAGGCCTAACCAACGAAATGAGAGGAGAAACGACATGTCGAAAGCGTCCAAATCCAGTGCTTCCGAGACTTGCAGCTGGAAGGATACGAAGGGCATTTCGAGGATTTCGGCTCATACACCGTCGGCTTCGAGACCTACACAGCCGACGCCGAACTCGCACCGCTTTTCGTCGGCCTGCCCGATGACCACTGTCAGTGCCCACACATGGGCTATGTCATGAAGGGCCGGTTGAAGTTCGCCTTCGCGGATGGGAAGGAAGAGCTCTACGAAGCCGGGGACGCGTACTACGCAGCGCCGGGGCACGTCCCGACGCTCTACGCCGGGACCGAGGTGGTGGAGTTGCAGCCCCACCCTCGAGCTGCAGAAGACGCTCGAGGTGGTATCGAAAAACATGGAAGCTGGAGTCGCCGATGATGAACGAGCCGCGATCAACGCCAGCATCCGACGATCCGAACAATTACCGCAACCTCGGCGAGCTAGCGCCGCCTGAAGCCAGGCGAGCCATCGCCACCGCAGGGAAGTAGGTTCGTGCGATTGCCCGGCCGCGCGTGCCGTCGAGGTCGCACCGTTGATCCGGTCATGCGCGGAAGTATCTCCACCTGGATGCGGTCAGGCAGCCGGTTTCGCGAACGCTGCAACGCCGGTGTCATACAAGATGCAGGGTTCATCCCCGACCGTCCACGCGTCATGCCCGGGCTCGAGGACGAAGACATCTCCGGCTGAGATGGTTGCCTCCACCCCGTCGTTGGTACGAATGGTCATCTTGCCGGACACGCAAATGCCGGTGTGCCGGACCATGCATGACTCGGTGCCGGCGATTGGTTTGATGTCTTTCGACCACTGCCAGCCTGGCTCGAACGTGCCGCGACCCAGCGTGAAGTCGCCTAACGTGACGACATCCATATGGCCGTGCGCCGCGTACGGTCGCCTCTCATTGGGCTCGTCGATGCTGCGCTGTTCCACCGTTTGCCTCCTGTGCCGAGAAAGTTGAACTGTCGTCGGATGACCTGACGATACGTGCGTACCGAAAGGAGGCCATTCCATCGCACTCGACCGATTGAGAGCGAGCCCTTGAGGTGTTGGGGTTTGAGGTATCCCGGTCGCTCATGGGGTGAGAGGTCATCGGCAGCTATACCCTCGGCGCGAGCGTGGGAACTTGGGCCTGCACAGGGGAGAGACTCCAGCCTTTGCGTCGTCATAGGGAGTTCAGCGCCGGCGTTTGCTCAATGGCATGATCCACCACAGGACGGCAATGGCCAGCCCCACGATGCCGGCCACAATCCCGGCGACCAGGTGGCTTACCACGTCGGAGATCACGAAGTACGTGGCTAGGGTAATGGCCGCCGAGAGCGGCATCAGCCCAATGATGACCTGGCGGTTGACCGAGCGCTTGAAGGCCGCCCGGTCGGTCAGGGGGCTCATGAGCCGGTGCTGGGCCGCCGGGGCGATGAAGATGAGCAGGCTGATCATCGCGCAAATGAACAACGCCACGTATACCGCGTTGTCTAGCCGACTGATCGTGGTATAGCCGGAATTGAACGGCAGGGCTATCAGGAAGGCCACTAGTATCAGCGTGCCGGGCACCAGCAGGCGGATTTCGCTCAGGAGATCGGTGAGACCCTCGTCGGGCGGGGCGGGGATTCCTTGGGCACGGGCGCGGTCATGGGGCTCCTTCGGTTGGATGGCGGACGCCGCGGGCCGAACCTACGCTGCGCTCTCAGTACCGACGCAAATGGCCGAGCGCTTGATGCGTTGAGCCAATGTCGAGCCATAAAGATTGCTCTTGCTCGGTGCGCTACTGATACCCAAATGATCTTGCTCGGCGTTGCCGAGATGTGGCGGAACCCGGCCGGCCTAAAGGGGTTCCCGACCGGGAGTCATTCGACGCAGATCCGGCGGCGATGTTTCCGCATCAGGCCGTGTCCGCAATGCGAAGTTCGGGCTCGTGGTTGCTCGCCCGGATGAGGTCGGCAGCGCGTTCGGCGATCATGACGGTTGGCGCGTGGGTATGGCCGCGGATGATCCGCGGCATCACCGGAGGCGTCCACCACCCGCAACCCATCCAGGCCGCGGACCCGCAGCTCACGAGTCGACGACCGCGGCATCGCCGCTGCCCATGCGGCAGGTGCCGACAGGGTGGTATGCCGTCTGGGCGTGTTCCCGAATGAGCGTGGCCAGCTTCGCGTCATCGACCTTGCCCGGCCAGGGCGCCATGGGCGCGCCGACGTAGGGGCGCAGCGCAGCGGTGTCGCACAGCCGCTCGGCGATGCGGATGCCGGCAACCAGACCGCCCAGGTCCGACTCGGCAGTGAGGTAGCCAGGGTCGATGACCGGCGGCTCCGCCGGGTCGGCACTGGAAAGACGGATGTGACCCCGGCTGTCCGGTTGCAAGAGCTCCACCCCCAAGGCTCAGCCCGTGGCCCGCTGGAGGGGTCAGGCCGGCGCCCAGCAGCGGTACCGGAAGCCAGACCAGCTCAAGATCAGGGGCGGTCAAAGCCGGGTCGCTGCGGACGAACGCGACCGCCTCGTCCACGCTGGAGGTGAGCATCCCGCGACGCGCGAGCAGGAACCGGACCAGTTGGGCCACGGAGTCGGCCGCGACCAGTGTGATCGGCTTCGGGCAGTGAACGACGACGCCGGCGGCCAGGTGATCCTGCAGGTTCGCACCGACGCCGACCAGGTCGTGGCGCGGCTCCACGCCCACGGCGCGCAGCTGGTCGGCATCGCCGATGCCAGAGAGCATGAGCAGCTGCGGTGAGTTGACGGTGCCAGCGCTGAGGATCACCTCGCGGGAGGCGGTCACTCGCTGGATCCCACCGGCCGCGTCCCGGTACTCCACGCCGGATCGCCCGGGTCCCGTCGAGCAGAATCCGCTGGGCGTGAGCCCCGGTGAGGACGGTCAGGTTGGGCCGCCGCTTGGCGGGCCGCAGGTACGCGTCCGCGGCGCTGTGCCGCAAACCGCGGCGCTGGGTCACCGCCGTCGGTGCATATCCGGTGTTGTCCGGCTCGTTGAGTTCGCCGAGACGGCGCAGGCCCAGCTCGGCACACGCAGCCAGGAACGCCAATGTGGTCGGGTTAGGGTCGCGCAGCTCGGAGATGAATTGCGGGCCCGAGGTGCCATACACCCCGTCCAGCGTTGCTGCCCACGCGGTGCTCTGCTCGCCGGAAGTACGGCAGCACCTCCTCATAGGACCAGCCCGGACAGCTTTGCGCCCAGCCGTCGTAATCGGCGCGGTGCCCACGTGTCCACGCCTGCCCATTGATCGATGACGAACCGCCGAGAGTCTTGCCACGCGGCCAGTACAACTCCCGATCCGAGAGCTGCGGCTGCTTGGTCGTGCGGTAGTTCCAGTCGTAGCTGGTCAGGAAGAGTTTGGTGAACGCCGCCGGTATGCGGATCTCCCGCTTCCGGTCCGGCCCGCCGGCTTCAAGCAGGGCAACCTGGCACGCTGGGTCGGCCGACAGCCGGTTGGCCAGTACACAGCCCGCCGACCCGGCGCCCACGATGATGTAGCGATAACTTCGGGCAGCCATGCATCTCCTACCTGGGCACCGCTAACAAGCTCATTGATTTCAGGTTCCCGACTGGAGGTTCGACATGACGACACCGATGGCTGCCCCGAGCGAGTCGGTGGGACTGAACTCGACGATCCTGGCACCGGCGTGGTGCACCGGGGTGTGCCCAGGCGGAACGTAGTACGCGTCGCCGGCCTCGTACCGCTCCGTGCGGTCGGCGAAGCGGAACTCGACCACGCCGGCCACGACGTACCCCCACCGCGGGAACTGGCACCGGTCATCGGGCAGGCCTCGGAACAGCGGGGCAAGGTCGACGTCGGCGGTGTGCGATTCAAAGCACACGGTGTATCCGCCTTCGAAGTTCTCTAGGTGAACCTCGAGCCCGTCCAATGCAATCGACTCTGACGCGGTCTCTAGCGACACGTTTGGCATGTCGGCCTCCTTAATCGGTGGGAGTTCGCGGTCGCGCGAATGACCTCGAGGTTAGGGCGTCGACCGGACTCGCCGCATCGGCGAAGTCACCCACGACCTCATCGGTATTCACGTGGGTGGAAATGCCCACTCAGAGCAGATCGAGCTCGTAGGCGAACGCGGTTGCGGCAGCACGCGAGGACACGCCCAGTTTGGCGAAGATGTTGCTCACGTGCCGGTCGACCGTCCTCTCGCTCACACCAAGCTCCGCGCCGATCGATCGGTTGGTCGAGCCCCGCGCCACGAGTCGCAACACCTGGACCTCGCGGGCGGTCAGGAGGCGGTCACCGGTCGCTTCCCGACCGTGACACGAGGCGGTCCAACATCGCCACGTCGGCCACCGCGCCGAGGCCCTCAAGGGTGGCCCGCGACGCCTCAAACTCAAGCCCTGCCCCCTCCTCGTCACCGAGGGCACGACGCGCCCGAGCGATCAGGATGCCAGTACGGGCCACGTCATACGCCGCCTCAACGTTGCGGAACCCGGAGCTTGCCCGGCGGAGCGGTGCCAGCGCGGCACCGGGATCGCCATCAGCCAGCTCGACCGCGCCGGTCGCGCGATCAGACGCCGCGGCGAGCATCGCAGAGCCGAGCGACCGCGCAGCCTGTGCCAGCTCACCGCAGCCAGCGCGGGCGGCCGGCACGTCGCCGACCGCGAGCATGACCTCTACGTAGGCGGCCAGCAGCTGGCGGCGGCTCACCAGGTCGTCAGCCTCGGCGAGCGCACGCCCGATCCCGTGCGCTGCAGCATCACCTTGCCCCCGGGCCAGCCGGAGCAGTGCCAGTCCCGGCTGCGGATCCCTTCCGTGGTCGCTGGCCTGGCGATAGCATCGCTCCGCCTGATCAAACTCGCCCCGCAGCCGATGCAACTCGCCCTGCTGGTAGATGGCGGCACCGAGCCGCCAGCTGAACGACCGGTGACGACAGCCGCCTGCGGGCAAGGCCCGCCATAGCCATCGCTTCTACCCAGGCACCCCTCAGCTGCAGGAACTCTGCGCGATGCACAAGACACAGCCCTGCGTACGGCACAAGGTCGGGTTGGCGTATCGCACCAGCGACTCAGTGCCCCAGTCCATATCTGACCGCGACGTACATCGAACACGTCATGGCACGCGTCGATGGCGGCGCAGTAGCTGTCGCCGACCACGATCGGCGACACCTGTCCGGCGTTGACCGCGACCATCGCCTCGTCGACGAAGGCGGACGCCACCGGAGACGTCGCCTCGGAAGATGAGCACGCGACCCAGCGCCAGCCGAGCGAGGGTCGACAGGTCCAGATCGGCGCATCGTTCGGCAATCTGGACCGAGCGGCCAAGATCAGCTTCCGCCGTCTGCAGATCACCGCGACAAGATGCGCGAGGAACCCCGTCAAGTAGGTCAGATGTCCACGCTCGGGTAAGTCGTCCGCCGCGTCGCCCAGCAGCCGCTCCGATCCGAGCGATCCAACCGCTCGCGCTCGGCAGGTCGCCGGCATTGAGCAAGCGGAAGACCAGCCAGAACGCACATCTCACAGCACCGGGCCGGTTCCCCGCCTGCAGGTGCAGCTGATGCGCCCGCGTCCATGCCTCATCGCTCGCCGCGTCCTCCGCCAACAAGAACGACGCGACAGCGAGCTTCTCCAGGTCCGCCACGTGCAGTGGAGACTCGGCGTCGCAGGCCGCCAGCAGATCCCGCGCCTCGCGCCAGGCCCGCCGCGCGTAGCATTCGCGGCCTCGCCGCAACCGCTCATCTCCAGCCAACCGAGTCTCCTGGGTCTCAGGCCATCTCGCGCCAAACAAAGTCAAGCACCCGCGACTCCACCACCGGGCCATGCATCGGACCCTCAACCAGTGTTTAGCGTCCTGCGCCACGGAGCCGAAGCCGTCCCGCAAGGGAACCCCGGGTGCTGGATTCTGTCAGAACGCGGAAGGTCTTGGGGGATGTTCTCACCGGGCCTTGGATGCGGACGTCTTGCGCCCTCCGATATGAGGAAGTCGCTGTCCGTCATTCGAGTGCTGGTTGTCGAGCTACCAGCCGACAGTGACAACACCATTCCACGCCAGATGCGGCGCTCAGATGAGGAGAGAGTGCTGCAGTGTGTCCGCCAGCCAGGTTTCGTATTGGTTGCTGGTCCATCCACTTTTGACCACCAGGCTGTCGTAGGTCGCGTGGGAGCCGAGCGTCACGATGATGTCGGCTGCATGCTCGGGAGTGAGTCCCTCGCGTAGGGCGCCGCGTTCTTGTAGGAGCCGCGCGAAGCGGGTGAGCCCCTCCAGACGTTGAGTGTCTTGTTCCTGCTGCAACCGGCGCAGGTCTGGCTCGGAAGCGGCTGCGACGTCGAGCACGCGCAGCAATGGTCCCACCCGCGACCAGATGCCTGGCTGGGTGTGTGCGTACAGCGCCAGCTGCCGATGCGGGTCCTTCTCCTCGATCACCGCCCGAATTGCGGGCCGCTCCTCGACCGGCGTCATGGAGCGCTCGAAGCCGCCGGCCACCGCGGCCGTGACCGCTGCTGCCAGCAGGCCGGCCTTCCCGGGCGCTGCTCGGTAAACCGTTTGGAGGGCCACACCGGCCTCCACCGCGATCGCGGGGATCGTTGCGCCGGCGTACCCGTGCTGCAGGAACACCTGCGCGGCGGCGGTGACGACCTTTGCGCGGGTGGCCTCGGCTTGGCGGCGGCGACCGGCGCCGTCGTATCTCCGTTTGGGTCTTGTGCTTTCAGACATTGAATAGAATGATAGTGCCATGAATATCCAGGCAACCACCGACACGCGCCAGCGGAGTCGACATCGACTCCAGCACGGCCAACAAGGCGCTCGCTCGGCGGGTGCTCGAGGAGATCTTCCCGGCGAACGATGTCAACGCACTGCGGCAGGTGATCAGCGACGATTTCGTGAACCACGAGGCACCCGCCGGCACACCACCAGGCCTTGGCGCGATCACGATGTTCATGAACCTGCTCGACCGATGCCTTCAGCGACCAGAGATGGGACATCCACGACGTGCTGGCCGAGGGTGACAAGGTCGTTATCCGCTGCACGCACGCCGGCGTCCATACCGGCGACTATTTCGGCCTGCCGGCAACCGGTCGCAGCTTCGCGTACAAGCAGATCCACATCATCCGCATCCGGGACGGCAAAGGATTAGAGCACTGGGCAGTGCGTGACGATGCCTCCCTGATGCGACAGCTCACCGCGTGAGCAAGGACGCGTGCCCGGGCCTCTACGGGGACCTGGCCGTCCAGCACGCTAGACCAGATCGGGGTTGTCTCGACCGGAATTCCGCGGTGCAGAGCGGCTGCTCTGGCGGTTGTGATCGGCGAGCGGCCTGGCAGAGCTCGTCGTGGTGTTACTTGTCACGGCAGCGCTCGCTCGACAATCACGCGAGCTGACGGCTTCGCCTGTGGGTTGAAGCAGCTCGGCGGGCATCTATTTTGTACCCGCCGGGCCTGTGACCTGGCCTGGGGTACCACCACGCCACGCCATATCGCGATAGTTACCCGACAAGACCTCGGGCAATCACACTGCCGAGCTCTCAGTGTGTACCGATGGTTGATCAAGAGGATGCTGATCCTGCGGAGACGTCAGTCCTCCTGCTCGACGGTGATCACGACGTTTCCGACCTTCTGGCCAGTCTCGACGTACCGGTACGCCTCGACGATGTCCGACAGCGGGTAGCTGCGGTCGATGACTGGTCGGAAAAGCCCGGACTCCATCAGGGCCTTGAAGTAGTTCATCATCGCCTGGTCGTGCCGCGGGAAGCCGAACAGGACCGACTTGCCGGGCAGCAGCGGGGTGACGAGGGCCAGGAACGGGTTCTGGCCGTGCGGGCCGAGGTCCGGTAGACAGGTACACCCCGCGCGGTTCCAGAAGGCGCCGGCACCGGCCGAAAGAACTCTTTCCGACCGCGTCGAACACCACGTCATAGGTCTGCCCGTCCTGAGTGAAGTCCTCCGCGGTGCGGTCGATGACCCGTTCGGCTCCTAGGCCGCGCACAAGTTCAAGGTGCGCCGTGTCGCAGACCGCGGTCACCTGCACCCCGCGGCTCGCCAGCAGCTGGACGGCCGCAGAGCCGATCGCCCCGGTCGCACCGTTGACGAGGACACGCTGCCCTGCGCGAATCTTCGCCTTTGTGATGTTCGCGAGGGCGTAGTGGGAGCCTTCGGTGGCCGGGGCGGCTTGCACGTAGGTCAGGTCCGCCGGGATCCGGGCCAGCGAGGCATCCTCGCGGATGGTCAGGTACTGCGCGTGAGCACCGCAGGCAGCGTCGTCGTACCCGAACACCCGATCACCGACGGCGAAGCGACGTCACGGCCGGGCCGAGCGGCCTCGACCCGTCCAGCGAACTCGTTGCCGAGGATCCTCACCCGTGGCCGCACCAAGCCCGGTGAAGACCCGGACGAAGAACGGCTTAGCCCCCGGAAGCCGCAATCGGTGCGGTTCACCGTCGTCGCATGGACCTTGACAAGCACCTCGTTGTCTCTGGCTGTCGGCGTGGGCACCTCCATCACGCGCACCCACCTCAGGCGGGCCGTAGCGAGTGTGCAGCGCAGCCTTCATAGGTGCACGGTAGCCGCCTGGACAGCCGGGGAAGTTGCCGGGATGTTGATCAACAGCTTCGACGGCCAGCGAGTGATGGCATCTGGAGGAACGAGGGAAGGCGCAGGAAGGTGGCCCGTCTAGCGTCGCCGCTGTCATGGTCCACCAACCGAACGGAGTTCCGATCATGACCACAACAACGGTTCAGCGACCTCCTCGCAACGGCGTCGACGTCCCGACCCTGTTCGCCACCCTCGACGCGGTCAAGGGTGCGCCGCAGATCGCCCAGTTCCAGTTCCGCGCGACCAACGAATGGATCAGCGGCACCCACAACCGCTCAACCATCCAAGGCTTTTACGGCGCCGGACAGGAGGACATGTCCCGCCCGGTCCCGTTCAGCTACGACGCCGATCACCCAGCAGTCCTCGTGGGATCGAACCAAGGTCCCACGCCGGTCGAGTTCCTGCTGCATGCCATCGCCGCCTGCCTCACGTCAGGCCTGGCGAATATTGCCGCCGCCCGAGGCATCACCCTGCGGAGGGTCTCCTCGACCGTCGAGGGTGACATCGACCTGCTCGGCATCCTCGGGCTCTCCGACGTCGTTCGCAACGGCTACCGGCAGATCCGGGTGCACTTCGACGTCGACGGCGACGCGTCGCCGGAACAGCTGAGCGCGCTCGTCGAGCAGTCCCGACGCCGTTCCGCTGTCTACGACGTGCTGGTCAACGGCACCGATGTACAGATCGATGTCAGCACCCCTTGACCTGGCCGCCGCGGCTGGGATGTGATCATCATCGGCGGCCGAGTGGCTGGCGCCTCGACGGCCCTGCTGCTCGCTCGCGCCGGCCTGCGCGTGTTGGTCGTCGAGCGGGCGCGCCGCGGCTCGGACACCGCTGTCCACTCATGCCCTGATGCGCGGCGGAGTCCTGCAGCTGCACCGCTGGGGCCTGCTGGATCGGGTAGCCGCCACCGGCGCGCCGCCGGTCCGCCGGGTCACGTTCCACTATGGCCATGACTCCATGCCCGTCACGCTGAAGCCGTACGCCGGGGTGGATGCCCTCTACGCTCCCCGGCGAACTGTCCTTGACGCTCTGCTGGTCGGCGCCGCCGAGGAGGCCGGCGCGAGGTTCGGCTTCGGACTGGTCGATGACCGACGTGGCTCGAGATCGCGCCGGGCGGGTCGATCGGTGTCGTCGTGCGTGACCACCTCGGCGCGACCTCGGACCGAACGCGCAGGGCTCCTCGTAGGGGCTGACGGGCGCAGCTCGCTGGTGGCCAGGCAGGTTGGTGCGCCCACCGTCGTCGCCGGCAGCCATGCCGCGGCCTACGTCTATGGGTACTGGCCCGCAGCGGACCTGGACGGCTACCACTGGTACTACGGCGACGGGCTCTCCGCCGGCGTCATCCCAACCAACGACGGCCTGGCCTGTGTGTTCGCCGCCGGCCCGGCGGCGGTGCTCGCCGCGCGGATGCGCCACAGCCGCCCGCTGGATGCGGCGCGCGAGCTCCTGGCGCGGCTCGACTGCCGGCTCACCGACCTCACCCGAGTCCGCGCCGCTGGGCCAGGTCCGATTCTTCCGCGGCCTGCCAGCCCGATTGCGACGCCCCTCTGGACCGGGCTGGGCGCTGGTCGGGGATGCCGGGTGGTGGAAGGATCCGCTGTCCACCTACGGAATCACCGACGCGTTCCGCGACGCCGAGTTGCTGGCCCGGGCCGTCGTCGCGGGTGCCGCGTCGGACTACGCGATGCGGATCGCCCTCTGCCGCTACCAGGCCGAACGTGACCGCCTGGCGTTGCCGATGCATCCGATCGTCGACCGGCTCGCCTCCCATCAGTGGGACTTGGCCCAAGTCCAACAGCTGCTCCGCGAGCTCTCCTCGGTGATGGCGGACGACGTGGAGGGCATTCGGGCCTTCGATGTCGAAGCCAGTGTCAACCGCTTCGACAGTTTCCGCCCCCACCGCCTGACCCTGCCACGACGCCAGGGAGTTACATTCGCCGTGGAGCAACGATGAACGTGGAGATCGACCTGCTGGGCGGCTTCGCCGTCCGGGTCGACGGCCGGCCAATTCCTGCCACGGAGTGGCGCCGCCGACAGGCGGCGTCACTCGTCAAACTGCTCGCACTGGCGCCCCGCCGCACGCTGCACCGGGAGCAAGTGATCGACGCGTTGTGGCCTGACACCGCGATCGACGATGCCGGCCCGCGGCTGCACAAGGCGGCGCACTTTGCCCGCCGGTCGCTGGGCGACTCGAGGCGCTGGTCTTGTCGGGGACACCGTTTCGCTGTTTCCCAACGCCCATGTGGTCGTAGACGTCGAGCGAGTTCGAGCGCAGTGCCAAGCAGGCTATCGCTGCTCTGGACCGCGATCCCGAGGATGATACGCAGCCGCGGCCGCCGCCGCTGACCGGTGGGCCGGCGAGCTCCTCCCTGACGACCCGTACGAGGCGTGGCTGGAAGATCCACGCGACCGGTTGCGGCAGCTTCATCAAGAGCTGCTGCGGCGATCCGGCCGCTGGGGCGAGCTCGCCCTGGCCGACCCGGCCGACGAGGAAGCCAGCCTCGCCCGTGCCCGGCAGCTGGCTGACAGCGGCAATCGAGGAGCCGCGCTGCGCCAGTTGGAACGGCTGGAGCGGGCGCTGCGCCGCGAACTCGGCGTCAGCCCCGGCCCTGCGGTGGCCTCGCTGCGGGCCGAGTTGCTCGCATCCGACGCTCACCGAGACGCAGCGTCGTCCGGCGAGTCGTGCTCTTCGGCCGCGACGCCGAGCTGCGCCGGATCGACCGGTTGATCATCGGCGGCGAGCGCGGGCGAGGGACGGACGCTCTTCGTGTCCGGTCCGCGCCGGCATCGGCAAGACTGCCGGTGCTGCGGTGGCTCGACCGGCGCGCGGAGGAGCGTGGGCTGCGTGTCGGCGTAGGCGCTGCTGCCGCCCTGGAGGGTGCCTGGCCGTACGCGCCGGTGCTCGAAGCCCTCGCGGATCTGTGCCGGCGCTACCCGGCGCTGCTCGACGGCCTGGCCGACGAGTACCGAAGCGAGATCGAGGGCGCGCTGCGGGGCGGCTCACCTGAGTGGGCAGGCGAGAGCCGTCACCAGCGGCTGTTCGTCAGCGCCGCCGAACTGCTGCGGCTTGCCGCGTCCAGCGGGGGTGCGGTGCTCATCGTGGACGATGCCCACGACGCCGACGAGGCGAGCCTGCGGCTGTTGCACTATCTGTCGCGCGCCGCGGTCGGCGAGCGGATTCTGATCGTCGTCGCGCACCGGCCATGGCCGCTGCGACCGGCCATGGACGCGATGCGTCGAAGTCTGATCGGTCGTGGCACGTCGGTGCCACTTCGATCTCGGTCAGCTCCCCGACGAAGACATCCGGCGGCTGGCGAGCCGCGCCGTCGGCGAGGACCGGGTGCTTCTCGAACGCGTCGTGAAGCTTGCCGGCGGCAACCCGTTCGCGGCGATCGAGCTGGCCCGCACGGCCGCGTCCGGCGACGATCGAGGTGGTCCGACGCGGTGCCCTCGTGCTCCGGGGTCTCGGCGATGCGACCATCTCTGCCTTGACCAAGGTCGCGGTGTTGGGAGCCGAGTTCGACACCGACGAGTACGTCGCCGTAGCTGGCGTCGGCGAGGCGCAGGCGTACGCGCTCCTCGACGAGGCGCTCGCCGGGGGTGTCGATCGAGCGAATGGCAGCTGGCTACCGCTTCCGGCACTCCGCTCGTCCGGGACGCTCTGCTCGACGGCCTGCCGCCGCACCGGCTGCTGCCGCTGCATCGTCGCGCGGCCGAGGCGCTGCGCGGCCTCAGCGCATCCCCGGCGCGGATCGGCCACCAACTGCTGCAGGCGGGCGATGTCGGCAGCCGCTGCACCGATCCTGCTGCAGGCCGCCCGAACCGAGGCGGCCATCGGCGCGTACCGCGACGCGTTGTCATTGATCGACGCTGTCCGCACCGATGTCCGGGACCCGGAACGCGGGCCGCTGCTTGCGTTGCGTGCCGACATGCTGATGGCCACCGGTGATGCGGGCGCCGTCGGCGCGTACCGGGAGGCGTTGTCGGCCACCGACGATCCCGCTGAGAGCATCGGCGGTTGCTGCCCCGGCTGGCGAGGGCCGCCACCTTCGCCGGCGATTACGCCACCGCGGCTGAAGCGCTGGAGGGACTGGAGCCGGACGGGTCCGCCGACGATGCGGCGCTCCTTCTGGCGCGCGGGAACCTCGCCTATTTCACCGGCGATCTGGTAGCCGCTGAGGCTGCGGCCGATGAGGCGCGTCGCCGTCTTGCGTTTGCCGATCTGGGCGATTGGCGACTATACGACCTCATCACGCTGCAGGGATTGATCGCCCATCTGCGTGGCGAGTGGTTTTCGCGGCTCGCTGTGGAGCTCCGCGCCGGTGCTGAGCGGCCGGACATGGCGCGGGCGATGTTTGACAGCCACTTGTGCGTCGGGGAGTACCTGCTGTACGGCCCCACGCCGTACGAGGAAGTCCTCGCTCTCGCCGCCAAGCTGCGCGACTCGGCGCGGCGATCAGGCGTGCTGCGGGCCGTCGCCTTCGCCACCGCCCTGCGCGGCGAGGCCGCGCTGCTCTCCGGTGACCTGACCCTTGCCGATACGGAGCTGACCGAGGCCGCCGAGCTGCACCATGACATCGGATCCACCGCAGGCGAGGCGCACAGCCTGCAGCGGCTCGCCGAGGTGCGCCTCGCTCAGGGCGATCCGCGCCGAAGCTCAGCAGCTGCTTCGCCGGGCGCTGCCGCTCGCCCGCTGGTCGGCAACCGCTCTGCATCTGCTGCAACGCGTGTACGGGACCATGATCCGCGCCGCGCCGGACGTAGAAACAGCCCGTGCGGTCGTGGACCAGGCCATGTCCACTGTCGGTCAGGAAGACGCGTGTCCCTTCTGTTCGATCATGCTCGCCGTGCCAGCCGCGATCGCCTGCGCTGACGCCGGCGACTTAGACGATGCGCCGCCACCATCTGGCGATCGCCGAGCGCTCGGCCGCATTGTGGAAGGGGTCCGCATGGCAGGCATCGCTAGCCGAAGCCCGCGCGCACCTGCACCGCGCCGAGGGTGATGCTGAAACCGCGCGCCGTCGGTTGCGTGAGGCGGCGGAACTCTTCGCCGCCGCCGGTCAACCGCTCGACGTAGACCGCTGTCTCGCCTGACGTCCTCGCCAATTCACCACCTTGATCGGTGCTCGTCCGCGCCCGCATCAGGAAGCTGCCCGGAATGTCGCGGGAAGGCGCGGCACGTAGCGTCACATTCGAGCGCGGTGAGGAGGTGACGCGGTGGTGGCGGAGCTGCTCGGCTGGTTCGGGGCCGGTCTGTCCTGCGTGATCAGCCTGCCGCAGGTGGTGCGGACGATGCGCGCCAAGCAGCTCGACGGCATCTCCTCCGCCACCTACTGGCTCGTCTTGGCCAACGCTGCAGCATGGACCGCCTGGTCGCTGCTCACCGGCGAGTACGCCGCGGGAGTCCCGGCTCTGGTCAACGGCCCGGCTGCGATCGTGATCTTGCATCGACTCGTCGCCAGTCGCCATACCGCTCGTCGGAGCGAGTTCGATACCGAGGTTCGCGAAAGCCCGCCCGTCCGATTCACTGACGTCCGGCGGCAATCGCCACATCAAATCGAGGCGGCTAGGCCGCAGATCTCAGGAGCGCGTCGCTGGGCGACTGTAGGGCATGCGGGCATTCCATCCCTTGACGCTCTCCCTTCTACTGGATGGAGGATCCTCGACATCGAATCGGGTGTGCCGCAAGCTGACCGGGTTCTCGTCAACCGGGCAGCTGGGCGACCGGCCAGTAGCGGTACGGGCAGTCGATGTGGTCTCAGTATCGACCAGCATGCCGTGGGCCAGTTCGAGCAGCAGGATCTTCGCGGGTCGTTCAGGTCAGGACGCGACACGGCTCGAGGCTGCGAACTCGGCCAAGATGCTGGCGTGTCCCTCGACGCCGATGCGTTCGAGTTCGTCAGCCAATCGGTCATCAATCATGAAGTAGCTCAGAGGTAGGCCGACGACTCTTCCACTGTCGCGGTCGCGAACCCGCCCCAGGCACGCCGAGTCGGCGTGTCGTCGCCGAGGGTACGCTGATCGGCAAGTGACAGCCCACAGGATCGGAGCAGTTCGGCCAGCCGTTCGCGGGAGGGCGGAGTGCTGTCGACGCCAAACTTCAGCGTTTCTCCTGTAGACTTTGTGGCAGCCCTCCCGTAACGCCAATAGAGGGCCCGTGACTCAAGGGCTTCGGTGGTGAAGTAGTCAAACGCCACCACGCTCCCCTGCGCCGTCGAAGCGATTTTCCGCAGGGAATCTTCGACGGCCTCCCGGGTGAGGTACATGGTCACGCCTTCCCATAGGAACAGCGTTCGCTCGCCAGGGGCAAATCCCGCCGCGGACAGGCAGGCCAACCAGTCGTCCTTCTCGAAGTCCGCCGCAACGAATGTCACCGCGCTGGAATCTATGCCAACCTTCTGCAGTGTCTCGCGCTTGACCATCTGCGTTTGTGGAGAATCAACCTCGAACACCCGCACCCGGGTATCGCTCGGCAGCCGGTAGGCGCGGGTGTCGAAACCCGCACCGAGGATGACAAACTGCGCGACGTGGAGTTAGCCATCGCCGAAGCCACGCGTCTTCTCGGCGCGTCTTTGCTTGAAGCTGTCACCGATGCACAGCACTGGTGAGGTCACCCCGGTGGTCTTGGTGACCGACAACGGGGCCCGTTCCGGTCGTTTCGATTCGCCGCGTTCATCGCCGCCCATCCCGAGCTGCGGCACGTTCGCACCAGGGTCAAGACGCCAGGCCAAAACGGCGTGCGGGAGCGGGCGTTCGAGTCGTTGAAGTACGAGCGGCTCTACCGCGAGGACATTCCACTGCCATGTCTTCTCGGTGATGTTGCGGGCGATCTTGCAGGCTACCCGCGGCGATCGACCGGATCGATCTGGCGCCACTGGCGCACGCCATCGGCGTCACGCGGAGATTCCACTGCGCTCGTCGTTCAGGGGCCGATGCGGAACTCTTGCTACCGGAACCACCGGAGGCAGCCGCCGTTCACCTATCTGACCGAGGTCGTGGCCACACGGGTCCGGTTCGCTTCCAGGAACGATCCGTGACGCGGTGCTGGCCCGTGCGGCTCGGCTGTTCACCGTCGGCACACTCGGGCACTGTCGGCCGCCGCGGTGCTGGGACAGCGAGCCGAGGCGCAGGTGATCGCCACAGTCGCCGGCGAACCGATGAGCGCTGTCGATGAGTGCATCCGGCATCGGACTACTGGTCGCCGACGGCCAGGGCTGGGCTTTCCGGCATGAGCTGGCTCGGCTGGCCCGTCGAGCAGTCGCTGCTGCCGGAGTGATGGCGACGAGTCTCCACGCGAAGATGCTCTGCGCGTACTCGCCGCGCTGGATCCGTCGGCTTCACCGCGTACTGGCTCATCATGCGGCGGGTGCCGCCGATTTGCGGCGCGCTGCTCGAGCATGCGCCCCCAGCAGCTGCCGCGGCGGCTGCGCCTGGGCAGCGCGTCGGGAAGCGGCCGCGTTACTGACCGGCTGGCATTGCAGCGTGCCCGGGCTGCCGGCAGAGCAGCAGGCCCGGTTTATGAGGCGCTGTCCTGTGAGGTGCTATCTGATCTCGGAGGTGGAGGGAGGGCTCTCGCGGCGCGCCACCGGGCGCTGGATCTGTTCCAGCTGCTTGACGAGCGGGCCGCGGTTGGCGCGACGCCAGGCGCTGGTTGTCGCGCCTGTCGTGGTTGCTGGGCCGCGGCGACGACGCCCGCCGTTACGCCTTGCGTGCAGTCGCCACCCTGGAACCGCTCGGCGGCGGGCATGAAGCTGGCGCCGCTGGCGTACAGCAACATGGCACAGCTGTCGATGCTGGCTGGTGCGATAGCCGAGACCGTCGACTGGGGCGAGGCGAGGCGCTGGCGAGAGCGCCCGGCCGGATCGGCGACCGCGAGGGTGGAAATCCACGCACTGAACAGCATCGGGGTGCCCTCACGTCGGGCGATGACGGCTCCGAGGGACGTCACTACCTCCGCCAAGAGTCTCGATCTCGCGCTGGCGGCGGACGCGCACGAGCACGTCGGCCGCGCGTACACAATCTCGGCTACGACGGCGTCATCAATCGGCAGTTCAGTCGACGCGTGAACGCTACCTGCGCGCCGGTATCGCGTACTGCGAGGACCGCGATCTCGACTCATGGGGTCACTACATGGGCGCGTGGCTCGCCCGTCTTGCTTGGCCGAGCGAGGCCGGTACGACGAGGCGCTGGCGCAGGCGGAGATGATCTTGGGACGACCACCGGCTGGCCCCTCGCGACTGATCACGGCATCGGTCGCCGCCGCCGCCGTCGAGATGAGGCGGGGTGGTGACGGGTCTGGCGCCTGCTCGCGGAGGCCACCGAGCTGGCCACTGTGGGCACCGGTGAGGTCCAGCGACTCGTGCCGGTCGCGGCGGCCCGCGCCGAGGCCGCGTGGCTGGCCCCGGCAACACCGCGAGCCATAGTCGCCGCGGTAGATCATCGCGTGGCCGAGCCGCGGTTGAACACCCCAGCCCGTGGTCGACGGGCGAGCTCAGCTGGGTGGCTGAGCGTTGCCGGCGTCGTACGCGCCCACGCAGGAGCCAATCGCGCGGCCGTTCGCGCTCGGCGCTGGCCGGCTCCTGGCGCGGAGCCGCGCGCAAGCATGGGCGGAGCTGGGATGCCCGCTCTGGGTCGCGCAATCACGCTGGGCCGACCGCCCGATCTGGACAGCGCGCGCGCGGGAGGCCGTAGACATCCTGGACACGATCGGCGCGCTTTGCTGCCGTTCGGGAGGCCGTACTTCCGGACTCGGCACGCGAACGGGCTGCCAGTCCCCCCCCGCGGCCCACGCACCGCTTGGCGGAACCATGAAGCCCAACTGACGCCCCGCGAGCTCGAAGTGCTGGCCTTGGTGGCGGGCGGCCTGTCCAACGCGGACGTGTCCCGGCGGCTCTACATTTCCGAGAAAACGGTCGGACACCACATGTCGTCGATCCTGCCGGAAGCTCGACCAACCGACGCGGGCCCGAGCCGTGGCGCTCGCCCTCAGTCAAGGCATTGTGTGCCCTCTCATGCTGGAGTCGCAACCAGAGAGCAGCCCCGGCCAGCGCCGGAAGTCCGGTCCGATGTGCCTGGGTGCCCTCCCGCGGTCGGCCTGGTGGTACGGACAAGACGGTCCGAACCGACCAAACTGGAGGAAGTAGAGCGATGGCTCTGTTCATGGACATGCATGACCTCAAGGCCCCCGTCGCCCTGGACGACGCAGCCAAGGCGCACGCCGCAGATCTCGCCACCCAGGACGCGTACGGCGTGCACTACCCTGCGCTATTGGGTCGACGAGGGCGACGGCAAGATCTTCTGCCTGGTGGACGCCCCCGACGAAGGGGGGCCGCGAAGACGACGGTGCATCGCGCCGCGCACGGACTGGTCGCCGACGCGATCTACCGCGTCACCGAGGGCGACTGACATCCGCAAGCCGGCTCATCGGGGCCGGCACTGCCGCTACGGCCGCTGGCTACAGCTACCAGCGGCCGTACGCCCGTGAAGGAGGTTTGGCGACGAACCCCAGCGCCGACATGCCGTGCCGGCGGCGAGCAGCTGCTCACGCAAACCTTGGTCGGATCTCCGCATGGGCCCACAAATGGAGGTCGAAACGGCTGATTTCGGCGGCGCATTCGACCTCGTGTAGCAATGCGTAA
>ERZ1370068.6820-contig-5779_pt1 | contig 89400 bp, 145 predicted proteins | sample MGYA00561227_ERZ1370068 | MGnify/ENA primary metagenome ERZ1370068 (study PRJEB38410, sample SAMEA6850437) | metagenome | study: Metagenomic assessment of the ecological functions of the soil: analysis of the soil microbiota associated with the... | reverse complement strand
GTATGCTTTGGATTTCGGTTGCGTGCTGGTTGCAACCCGCCTCGACTACCGGTGCGCGCAAATGCCGGCTTATTGGCTTGCTGCGAGCCACGACGTGTTACTCGTCAGAAATCTCCGGCGGCGGACGCTACTGCCTCCCAGTATCTCGGCTGCGCCACGGCCTGACGTCGTCCGCGCCGCTTCAAAATGCTGACTGCCGGTGACCCCAAACTCTCGCGTCCAAATCATCTCACTCAACTGAAAAGCGGCATCTCGACCCCCAGCTCTTTACCGATACGCGCCCTCCGCGCTGCCTCGGAGGAGGAGGACCGCGCGAGAAAGCACCTTCTGCGCGCGCTCATGACGGCACGTATCGCCGTCATCAAATATCGAGCCATGATCCCAAGATGCCGACATCAGTCGCTGCTGAGGCCGCCGCGAAGCATCTGGCCCTCGAAGTTGCTACTTTGCGCTGCGCTTTGCCCATCGCGGGCGGGGTTGGTCATATTCCCACCATGAAGCGTGCGATATTAAGCTGTTGCGATTCATATAAGGTCTGATATTAACGCTTCGAAAGGGCGCGCCTGCCGTACAGACCATAATCGTCAGCGTCGCTGACTCAAGCGCCTTGGCGGATTGCGTCAGGCGGAGATGAAAAACTCGTGCAGCTCGAAAAAATTGATGGGAGTAAATACCACAAGACCACGATCATCTGGGTTTCCTGGGTTTTTGCCATTGGCCACTCTTCCTCTGGCTCCACCCTTTATTTGGGGACCACCCAGCTGGGGAGGCGGTGTGAGCCCGAGCACTGGGAATGGGCTGATGCTTCGTTCTATGGCGTGTTGGCACTGCTCACCGGGCTCTCTGCTCAGCTCGCTCCCCTTCGGACTGCTGCTGCGCCTTGCTGGGCTGGGTTCGGCGACGTGACGCAGCATCGGCTCGGGCAATATCGAGCGCCACCAATGTCTTGCTTGCACCGGGCACTAAGGGCTTGGCGGCCACCACCCTTACTGTCTCGACCTGCTGAAGGCACCATCGCCGGGTCTCTCATCGTCTACAAGTGACTGACGCTTCACGTGGCGCTGACGCTTACCGGCTCATAGCCTACCTCGGCTGCGGGCTTGGCGCCTTCCTGGAGTCATCTCTTCCAGGTCTGGCTCAGCTTCGCGTGGTGGCCAGCGAGTTACGCTGCACCACCTTTATCGGCGCTACTCACTCGGCGTGCGTTGGCCAGCCGCCACGTGGTGTTCCTTCGCTGTGTGTCGCCGTGGCCACCGGGCTCTGGCGCTATGTGCATCGCTGGCCACGCTCAGCGGCACCGCCGCGTACGTCGATCGTCTACTACCTGATCTTCGGGCAGGCCGGGCCTGGCTTGGTCATTCTGACCATGGCGGCGCTCATCCTCGTCAAGCTACCACGCCAATATCCGGCGGCTTCCTCAACGGTGCGGAGGCCCGCATCAGACGCCAAGCCGTAAGGCCTGGCGAGGTTGGCCATCCACCTGTTGGCCACCGACCAGGGCCCGACGGGCCGCCCCGGCTGCGGCAAAGCTGCGGGCGGTTCGAGAGCGCCCCTCAATCGGCACTGGCGGGCGGGATGTGCTTGTTCCAAAGGCTATCGGCCAGGCGTGCACCGCCAAGCCTGGGCGTGACCTTACCGACAGATCGCTTTTCCCACCCTCTCGGCTCTCCTACAAATAAGCGACGCGCCGGAAATAAGCGCAGATGTTCACACGTTCGCGCGCTAAAATGACGAGTTGAGAAGATTTTCAGGTGGAAAAAACCCGCCGCCGGGTGTTTGACACGCCCCATTACGTCACCACCATGTTCTCGCCGCCGATCGGGCCAAGGTACCAACAGCGCAGGATCGAGCGGCCGCCCGAGGGCCTAGGCACGGACACTGCCGCAGAGACGCTTTCATGAACGTTGTCATTGTCAGATCGGTCGCCAAGGCCAAGGCGATCAATAAGTATCTCGGCTCCAGCTACAAAGTGCTCGCGTCCTACGGGCACGTCCGCGACCTGCCGTCAAGGACGGCTCGGTGGAGCCCGACAAGGACTTTGCCATGCACTGGGACGTGGATGGCAGATCCAGCAAGGTCATGCGCGAGATCGCCGATGCCGTCAAAACGGCGGACAAGCTGATCCTGGCCACCGACCCCGACCGCGAAGGAGAGGCCATTTCCTGGCACATTCTGCGCATCCTGGAGAATAAGAGAGGCCTCAAGAAGGGGCGTTCCCGTCGAACGCGGTCACCTTCAACGCCGTGACCAAGCAGTCCGTGCTCGACGCGCTTCAAGGTCCCCGCGCGCGATCGATGCGCCGCTGGTTGAAGCCTACCTGGCCCGCCGAGCCCTCGACTATCTCGTCGGCTTCACGCTGTCGCCGGTGCTGTGGCGCAAGCTGCCAGGCGCGCGCTCGGCCGGCCGCGTGCAGTCGGTGGCGCTGCGCCTGGTCGTGCGACCGCGAGGCCGAGATCGAGGCCTTCAAGAGCGAAGAATACTGGACCATCGAGGCCCTGCTACTGACGGCCAAGGCCGAAGATGTGCGCGCGCGGCTCACGGCCATCGCCGGCCAGCAAGCTCAGATCGCCTGGACATCGAGGATGCGGCCAGCGCCACCGCCATCAAGGCCGCCGTCGAGGCGCGCCCTTCCGCCGTCGCCTCGGTGGAAAAAAGTCGGTGCGCCGCAATCCTTATGCCGCCGTTTACGACCTCGACCCTGCAGCAGGAGGCATCGCGCAAGCTCGGCTTCTCAGCGAAGCAAACCATGCAAGTGGCGCAGCGACTTTACGAGGGCGTCGAGCATCGGCGGCGAGACCACCGGCCTCATCACCTACATGCGGACCGACGGCGGCGTCATGCATTCCGGAGGCCGATCTCGGCCATTCCGCCGATTGGTCGAGCAGGATTATCTCGGCCCGCTACCATCCGCCCTTCATCCGCGAATACAAGGCCAAAGCCAAGAATGCCCAGGAGGCGCACGAGGCCATTCGCCCGACCGACGTGCGACGCCGGCCCGATGGCGTTGCGCGGCATCTGGATCGCGACCAGGCACGCCTCTACGAGCTCATCTGGAAGCGGGCGGTGAGCCAGCAAATGGCGTCCGGCCGAGCTCGAACAGACGACAGCCGAAATCGACGTTACTGGCAGCGACGGCAAGGCCTACGGGTTCCGGCGCCACGGGTTCCGTCGTGCTGTTTCGAGGGCTTTCTCAGACTCTACGAGGAAGGCCGCGACGACCGCGCTCGCACGGCAAGCCGAGGGCCGGAGGAGGACGATGCACGGCCGCACGCTCTGCCGCCGCTGGCAGCGGGCGACACCGTCAAGCCACGCGCCATCGAGGCCAGAGCAGCACTTTACCAGGCCCCGCCGCGCTTCACGGAAGCAACGCGCTGGTCAAACGCGCTGGAGAGAGCTCGGCATCGGCCGGCCCTCCACCTACGCTTCGACGCTGGCCGTGCTGCAGGAGCGCGACTATGTCCGCATCGACAAGAAGCGCCTGATCCCGGAAGACAAAGGCCGGCTGGTCACCGCTTTCCTAGAGGGCTTTTTCAAGCGCTACGTCGAATACGACTTCACGCCGATCTGGAGGAGAAGCTCGATCTCATTTCCGACAGCTAGCTCGAGTGGAAGGATGTGCTGCGCGCCTTTTGGCGCGAATTCACCGGTGCGGTCGACGAGATCAAGGATTTGCGCGTCGGTCGAGGTGCTGGAGGCCTTGAACGAAATATTGGGCCCCACATCTTCCGCGCCAAACCCGAGGGCGGCGACCCGCGCCAGTGTCCGAACTGCGGCGCTGGGCGGCTTAGCCTCAAAGTCGGCAAGTTCGGTGCCTTCATCGCGCTGCTCCGACTATCCCGATTGCCGCTTTACCCGCCAATTCTCCGATACCCAGAACGGCGCGCCGGAGGCTCGACGCCGGAGGGCAAGCTGCTCGGCCAGGATCCCGACAGCGGCCTGCCGCGTGACGCTGCGCAGCGGACGCTTCGGCCTACGTTGCAGCTCGGTGACGCCGAGGGGCGAGGAGAAGCCCAAGCGCGCCTCCGTGCCGCGCGGCATCGATGCCGCCAGCCTCTGACCTCGAACGCGCGCTGCAACTTTTGGCGCTGCCGCTGAAATCGGTCTGCATCCGGAGACCGCCAAGCCAATCACGGCCGGCATCGGCCGCTATGAACCCCTTCATCCTGCACGACGGCACCTACGCAAACCTGCCGAGCCTGGAGGAGGTGTTTGCGATCGGCATCAACGCGCGGTCGTGCTCTTGGCGGAGAAAAAGGCCGGTGTCGGCGAAGGGGCCGATTCCAGCGCGCGGCCCCCGCCGTCCTCGAGGACTCGGCGAGCATCAAGCCGAAGGTGGCAAGGTGCAGGTGCTGTCCGGTCGCTATGTGCCGCTACGTCCAAGCACGGCGAGGTCAATGCCACCCTACCCCGCGCCAAAGCCCGCCACGCTCAGCCTGAACGAGGCGGTCGAAGCTGAATCGCCGAGCGCCTCAGCCAGGGGCCGGGCAGAGGCCAAGGGCGGCCGCAAAACCGGCAAGGGCGGCAGCGAGGCCGGCCAAAACGCCGCCGTCGCACGCCGGACAAGACCGCCAAGGGCGAGGTCAAGAAGGCCGACAGGGCGACAAGACCCCCAAGACCCCCAAGACCACGAAGGGCAAGCCCAAGAAAGTGAGCGGCACGCGCGAGGCGGCGGAATAGGCAGGGACCGGCAAGACGGATGCCCCGCAAGCGCAAAGAACCCCGGCCTGCGGCGGCCTGCCAAGCAAAGACGAGATCACTTGACTTCGTGCGCGGCGCCAACGGCCAAGGTCGGCAAGCGCGAGATTGCGCGAGCCTTCCGGGTCAAGAGGTGGAGATCGACCGGCGCTGAAAAAGATGCTGGCGGAAATGACCGATGCGGGTCTCATCGGCGGCAATCGCAAGACCTTTAAGGAGCGCGGCCAGCTGCCCCCGTGGCGGTGCTCGAAATCGTGGCGCGCGATCCTGACGGCAGAACTGATAGCCGAGCCGGCGGTCTGGGACCGCACCGAGGAGAAAAACCGCGCGCGCTCGTGCTGCTGCCCCGCGAGCGCGCGGCGCCGCGCCGCCGGCGGTTGGACAGGGTGATCGCATCCTGGCGCGCCTGACGCGCCTCGAGGCCCCAGACGTCGCCGGCTGTCGTTACCAGGCCGAACTCATCAAGCGGCTGCCCGCGGAAAAGCGGCGGCAACTGGGGATTTTCCGGCAGCACGCCAAAGGTGGCGGCGTCATCGAGTCCCATCGACCGCAAGGAGCTCAAGGAATGGCCGATCAAGCGGGCGATGAAGGCGAGACCAAGAACGGTGATCTTGTCCAGCTTCGACCTCTTACGCTCGGGCCGCTATGGCGTGCCGCAAGCGCGCGTGCTGGAAAGCTTGGGCAATCCCCGGGGAGCGCAAGGTAAGCCTCTCATCGCCGTGCACGCCCACGGCATTCCGGACGAGTTTCCGCCAACGTCCTGGCCGACGTTGCCAAGCTCGGGCGCCGACCCTGTCCGGCCGCACCGATCTGCGCGCCCTCGACCTGATCACCATCGATCCCGCCGATGCGCGCGACCACGACGATGCCGTGCATGCCGACCGCCGATACCGACCCGAGCAACCCCGGTGGCTTTGTGCTGCACGTGGCCATCGCCGACGTCGCCCACTACGTGCGCCCGGGCAGCCAGCTCGACCATGAAGCACGCCTGCGCGGCAATTCGGCCTACTTCCCCGATCGGGTCGTGCCGATGCTGCCGGAGAGATTTCCAATGATCTGTGCTCCTGCAGGAGCGCCGGGAACGCCGCGTGTCGCGGCGGTGCGCATCGTCGTCGATGCCCAAGGCAACAAACGCCGGCGCTGGCTTCCAACGCGCCCTCATGCGCTCGGCCGCCAGCTCACCTACGAGGAAGCCCAGGCCGCCATCGACGGGCGACCGAACGGCACCTGCCGACCGCTGCTCGAGGCGTGCTCAGACCACTATGGGCGGCCTATGCTGCCCTGGCGGTTGCCCGCGACCGCCGCGAACCTCTGCTTCTCGATCTGCCGGAGCGCAAGGTGCAGCTCGATGGACACGGCCGGGTAGCCCGCGTCGTCGTTCCCGAGCGGCTCCGAGGCACACCGGCTGATCGAAGAGTTCATGATTCAGGCCAATGTTGCCGCGGCCGAGACGCTCGCCCTCAAGCATGCCCCGTGATCTTTCGCGTGCACGAGGCGCCCTCGCCGGGAAAAGCTCGTGGCGCTGCGCGAGTTCCTGATGAGTCTCGAGCTTAAACTCCCCGGGCGCGGCCACGCCGCGCTGCAGCGGCTTCAACCGCGTGCTCGAACGCGCCAAGGCCATGCCGGCGCGCGAGCTCGATCAGCGAGGATCGTGTTGCGCTCCCAGTCCCAGGCCACCTATGCGGCCCATCAACGTCGGCCACTTCGGCCTCAGCCTTGCCCGCTACGCCCATTTCACCTCACCGATCCGGCGCTATGCCGACCTCATGGTCCACCGCTCTTTGATCAAGACGCTCGGGCTTGGCGCCGGCGGCATTGGCGAGGACGAGGGCGGCGCGGCTCGGCGAAATCTGCGCCGCCCTGTCCGATACGGGCGACGCGCCATGGCGGCCGAGCGCGAGACCATGGACCGGCTGATCGCCCGAGTACCTGAGCGAGGCGCGTGGGCGCCGAGTTCGCCGCCCGCGTCTCCGGGTGACGCGCGTGGGCCTGTTCGTGCGACTGGCGGAGAGCGGCGCCGATGGCTTCGTGCCCGCCGCAACCATCGGCGAGGACTACTACCGGCACCGGGAAGAGAGCATGCCCTGATCGGCGACCGCACCGGCGCCGGCTATCGACTGGGCGATACCGTCCGGGTGCGCCTGATCGAGGCCGTTCCTTCGGCCGGGGCGCTGCGTTCGAAATGCTCTCGCCGGGGACCCGGCTCGGCTCCGCCTCCGGCGGAGGCGCGGCCGTCGCGGGCTCCGTGACGGCGCGGCGCACGCGGCAGCACTGACGGCGTCCGTTCGCGCGCTGCAGCCCGCAAGACAACGCAAACCGCGAGCCCAGTGGATACTTGACGCGCAGGGCAGGGCCGAGGGACGGTGTGCGCGCGGGACACGGGATGGACACTGACGGGCGAGGAGGCGAGGTCGGCGGTCTGGCTGCGGCGGCCAAAGCGCGGGCGCTGCGGCCGCGCGGACGCAGCCACGCTCATCATTCTCGACACGACCTCGGGGAGGCCCGCGTGCTCTTGGGGCGCCGGCGCCGGGATATGGTGTTCATGCCCGGCCGCTATGTGTTTCCCGGCGGCCGCGTCGATCGCGCCGACCGGCAGATTGCCGTTGAGCACGATATTGGCGCGAGCGAGCTCAAAAGCTGATGGTTTTGGATGAAGGGCACGCCGAGGCAAGCCCGTGCCTGCGCTCTGGCGCTGGCGGCCGTACGGGAGACCTTCGAGGAGGCGGGGCTCTTGATCGGCAGGCCGCTCGCGGCGCCGGTGCTCAACAAGGCGCCGGGCTGGCAGGCCTTCTGTGCTGCCGGCTTTGCCCCGGCGCTCGCCCAGCTCACGTTTTCGCGCGCGCACGTTACACCCCGGCCGGCCGCGACGCTACGACACCGCGCTTTCTCGTGTGCCGGCCGAAGCGCATCGTCCACCATGTCGCCGTGGCTGACGGCGAGCTCTCCGATCTCGAATGGCATTCGATCGCGCAGGCGCGCGCCCTCAAGTGCCCAATATTACCCGCGTGGTGCTCGAAGACCTGGGAGAACGGGTTGCCGCCGGTGGACTGGCCGCAGGGGATTTCCCGGTGCCGTTCTATCATCGCCGCAGCGGCAGCTACCGGCGGGATCTGATCACCGCCGAGGCAACGCTTGACTAACGGTTGCGGCCGAATACAGTGCCCGCGATCATCGCTGCGGAGACATCGCCATGGCCAAACCCGTCACCCAAAAGATCAAACTCCTGAGTTCGGCGGGAACCGGCTTCTTCTACGTCACCAAGAAGAACCCGCGCACGGCCACCGAAAAGCTGTCCTTCAAAAAGTATGACCCGATTGCTCGCAAGCACGTGGCGTTCAAGGAAACGAAGATCAAATAGCCGGTGAGGCGCTGCCTCGCCCTCGGGCCAGCGGGTGCGCCTGCTGCGCTGCGCTGACCGTGCGCCCAAGGCGTGGGTGATGGCATTGGCTGCCGGAGCCCAGCATCTCAAGCCGATCCCGAAGGTATTGCCGAGCCTCGACAGACCTCGCGGAGAACCTGGGAGATTGGTGGCCGGGTCCGTGACTGACATCGGCAGCGGGGTAGAAGTCCGAGCAGCCACGAACACCGGCCTGCCAAGTCGTGGACCAAAGAGGGCGTTGGCCAGACCTGGCGTTCGATCGTCCGGAGGCGGCATAACAAGAGGAGGCCACTCCTAGCCGCTTAGGACGATCACACCTCACGGGCCTCAGGAGATGCGGCGGACCTGAAAATCCGTGAGGATCCGAATTGTATGCTGATAGATGCGGCGCCGTTGCGGCGCTGCACAAGTCCCGCTGATCCCCTCCTCCCGCAATTACCCTCTGTCAAGAAAGCAGATCGGCAGTCAAAATGCAATCCTCCCAATAGCTTGGTGGGCAAGCTTAAATGAGCGCGTGGTAACCGCGGCTAACGCCACGCGTCCAGCCGCCTTTGGCGAGCGGTCGTTTCAAACCGAAAGAACGGCTGATGTTCCAAGTACTTAGGAGCTATGCGGGAGAGCTCGGCGGCTATGCGGCATCGGCCACCACGCGGTTGCGGCCTTTCTTTTTGGCGGCATAAAGCGCCCCATCGGCACGCGCCAGCAGCTGCTCCAAAGTGTCGTGCGGCCCTTCCAGGCTGGCGATCCCAACGCTGGCGGTGACGGGAATTTTGCTGTCGCGATTAATGTGAAAGAGCTCCGCTGCAATCGAGCGGCGCACGCGCTCGCCGATTTGGCAGGCATCGGCCAGGCTTGTGGCGGGCATCAGGATGACGAATTCCTCACCGCCCAGTCGACAGGCCGTATCGATGGCGCGCGTGTTACGGCGAATCGCGCCGCCAGCTCACGCAGAATGGTGTCCCCCGCCGCGTGGCCATAGGTGTCGTTAATCGACTTGAAGTTGTCGACGTCGACCAGCAACACCGACAGGGGCTGACCTGCGCTCAGCGCCGCGCCCTCCAGGGCCTTGAGGTGCGCTTCCATGTACCTGCGATTATTGAGGCCGGTGAGGGCGTCGGTGACGGCGAGCTCGACGCTTTCCTCGAGCCGGTCGCGCAGGTAATCGCAATGGCGTTTGCGTTTGATTTGCGTGCGCACGCGCGCCGCGAGTTCGCTCTTGTCGATCGGACGCGTCAGGTAATCGTTAACGCCCATGTCGAGAGCGCGCAACAGCCGCGCTTCCTCGCTCGGCTCAACCAAGACGATGATGGGCAGGTGCCGCGTGCGCTCGAGCGAGCGCACCTGCCCGCACAGGCGTAAGCCGTCGGCATTAGCGAGGCTTAGGCTGACGATGAGGAGATCATATGGCTGCTCCGCCAGGCGCAGCATTGCCGCCTGCAGGTCGGGTTCGACGTCGATGCTATTGCGCGCTTCCAGCCAGGACAGGATGCGGCTCGCCACCCGGAACTGATCCTCCACCAGCAGGATGCGGCCGGCGACCTTTGCCGTCAGGCCGGCGATCTCGCCGCTTTGCAGCTGCCTGAAATCGGCGCTGGTCGCCATGCGCAGCATCATCTCATCGCTCAGCGCCTTGAGGCGCGCGAGGTTCTTAACCCGCGTAATCAGCGCAATGTCATCGACCGGCTTTGTTAAGAAGTCGTCCGCACCCGCCTTCCAGCCCCCGCACCTTGTCGGATGCCTGATCCAGCGCGGTGACCATGATGATCGGCACAGCTGCGCGGTTGCCGAGCTGCTCTTGATCTGACGACAAACCTCAAAGCCGTCCATGCCCGGCATCATGACGTCGAGCAACACCACATCGATCGGGCTCGAGTGCACGACGGCGAGGGCCTCTTCGCCGCTACGCGCGGTCAGCACTTCGAAGTACTCGGCGTTAAGCCTGACTCTCCAGCAGCTTGACGTTGGCGAGAATGTCGTCAACGACCAGAACGCGGGCAGTCATCAAGGGATACCTTTACGCTACCAGACCCGAGGCTCTCATGCTTCACCAAGGTACCGCCGAACGGCCGCAAGAAAGGTCACGACCGAGATCGGCTTGGAGATATAAGCCTCGCAGCCGCCCTGTCTGATGCGCGTCCTCGTCACCCTTCATGGCGAAGCGCCGTCACCGCGATCACGGGGATCTCGCGCAGATCGTCATCGTCCTTCAGCCACTTGGTGACTTCGAGACCGGAAACCTCCGGCAGCTGGATGTCCATCAGGATCAGGTCCGGCCGGTGCTCGCGCGCGCATGCTCGAGCGCCTCCATGCCGGTTCTGGTCTGCAGGGTGCGATAACCGTGGGCGTCGAGCAGATCGTGGAAGAGCTTCATGTTGAGCTCGTTGTCCTCCACGATGAGCACAGTCTTGGGGAGCTGGCGCGCCTCGGGCTGCCGGCCGGCGATGGCCCTGATGCTTTCCTGATACGTCATGCGGCGGCCCGCTCTCCTCGCTCCGCGTACTCCTGCACCGATTCTACGCGGCTCCTGGCAGCCAACTCTGCTTCAGAACAGCTAACCAACTGTTTAAGATGCCCCCGGCACCGACCGGCAAAGAGGCGTAAAGGCAATATGCTTAAGTCCGCTCAAAGGGGGCATCCGGTCGACCGCGAAACGGCGGAAACAATTGCCGCGCAAGGCGCTTGCGTTCCTGACGGCGGACGCCCATCGGCTGCAACGCCTTCCTGGCCTTGACGGGCTTGCAGCCGGACGATCTCAGTGACCCGCCTCGGCGCGGCGGGAAGTTCTGGCGGCGGCTTTAAGTTTCCTCGCCGCGGACGAATCACTGCTCTTGACCTTCGCGGCCAGCCATCACGTTGCCCCGGAAATGATCGCCGCCGCCCTGGCGCGCCTGGACGGCGCCGATGGCCAATAAAGCGCCGTCCTCGCCCTGCCGGATCGGCATCGACCTTGGCGCGCTCCAAGATCGCCGGCGTCGCGATTGGCGAGGCGGGCGCCATCCTCGCGACCCGGCGCATCGCCGCACCGCAACACGTGATTACGCCGCCACCATTCGGGCTATTGCCGAGATGGTGGGGGCGCTCGAGCTAGTCGGCCGGCCGGCCGGCCACGGTCGGCATCGGCATGCCCGGGTCGATAGCCCCCGGCGGTGGCGGCGTGCAGAATGCAAACTCCACCTGGCTCAACGGCAAACCGTTCGCCAGCGATCTCGAACAGTGTGTTGCAAAGCCCGTGCGCCTGGCCAACGACGCCAACTGCTTTCGCCTCTCGGAGGCCGCCGACGGCGCCGGCGCCGGCACCCGCTCGCTGTTCGGCGTTCATCCTCGGCACCGGCTGCGGCGGCGGCCTGGTGTTTGAGGGCAAGTTGATCGACGGGCCACGCGGGACCGGCGGCGAGTGGGGACACAATCCGCTCCCTGGGCCGAAGCCGGCGAACATCCGGGCCCGCCGTGTTGGTGCGGGCGCCGCGGTTGCATGGAAAAATGGGTCTCCGGCCCGGCGCTAGAGAGCGATCACTTGCAGCATACGGGGTCGCGCTTTCGGCAAGCGGCTATTGCCGCCAATGCCGGCGCCGGACAAGCGCAGGCCCGCGCCTCGCTGGAGCGCCACGCTAGCCGGCTCGCCCTGCGGCCTCGCCCACGTGGTCAACATCTTCGATCCTGAACTCGTGGTTTTGGGCGGTGGGCTGTCACAGCTCGACCACCTCTACAGCCAATTGCCGGGCTTGATGGCCCCCTACATTCTGGCGCGCGATACGCGCGTGATCGTCAAGCCACCCCGCTGGGGAGATGCCAGCGGCGTGCGCGGTGCCGCCTGGCTGTGGCCGTAAGCGCGTGACGGGCTGCGATCCTTTGCCTTGCCGCTTCGCGGGCTCGGCGGGCCAAGGGATGCTGCCGCGGCGCGCCTACTTGGGCTGATCGCACTTGCTTGGTTCGTGAAAGGTGATCTGGGCGAGCTCGCCCTGGATTGCGAACTCGCCGTAGTCGATGAACAACTTGCGACTGACACCGTTCTCAAAGAACCAAAACGTCAGCTCGTAGACCGGCACCGCGTCGCTCTTATCGGAGTTCGGCTCGAAGTAGCCGATCGAAACCGGCCAAGCCGCAATCGTGTCGAGACGCTCGGCATTTTTCACCTCGCACCAGCTTGCGGTTACCGCCGGCGAGGATCATCCGGCCGATCACCGAGATGGTGTCGTAGACCTTCTCGCCCTTTTCGGAGCCGTCGTAGAGGTCGGCGCGGAAGGGGCGCTTGCCCGTAGTGCGCAGCATCGAGCAGCGCGATCGAGTGTTGGATGGGAAAGTAGACGCGCTGCGGCAGAGCCAGATGCTTGGTCGCGGGCTTGGTCAGTTCGACCTTGGCCGCGTCGGCGGCGTTGGCGCGCGCCGCATCGCCGGCGGTCGCCTCCGTGGGCTTCTCGTCGCGGAACTGGCTGGAATTGAAGCGAAACCGTTTGCCGCTCCCTTCCTCCCAGCTCGAGGACCGCAAGTCCGTCAGCGTCTGCGGCAGCCCTTCTGATTCGTCATCTGCGTGACGAACCGCATGTTCTGCGTGTAGCCCTCGCAGGCCAGAGCCCGTCGGTTCGTAGACCATGCGGCCCGAAACCGCCGTCACGCCGGCACCGCCGCGCGCCTCCGCCAGGGTCATCTCGTAGATGGCGCGATGCGGCGCCAGCACGACGTGCTGTGCGCCGGCCCAGCTCGGCGTGGACGCCAGTTGCAGGGCCGCGCCGGCAGCCAAGGCTGCGAGCCTGGAAGTGGGGTGCATCATTGTGCCTTCTTTCCCAAACAGAAGGGCGGTACTAGGGCCTGCAGGCTCCCGGTGGGTGCGCTGCAGCGACCCTCTCTAGCAGAGGGCGCCTGCTATGTGCACAGAAGGAGCGCACCGGAAATGATCGCACAAACACGGCACGCGATGGGATGATGATGGCCAAAGCGCCGCCTGCTCTGAGGCCGGGCCGCCGACCGGTAACTGAGAAGCGTAGCCCTCGATCGGGGTATCTTTGTTCGCCCGATCGCACACCGTGGGCTGCACAATAAGAGCCGCGGGCCCATCGAGAACACCGAGCCCGCCTTTGTAGCCGCCATCGACAATGACTACGGCATCGAGGGTGCGACCTGCAGCCGGCGCGCGACGGCACGCCAATGGTGTTTCACGATGCAACCCTCGACCGGCTGGTGGGGGCGCGCGGACGCATCGTCGCACACACGCCCGCCGAACTCAGCCGACTGCGCTACAAAGACCAGACCGTCGGCATTCTCACCTTCCGGGATCTGCTCAAACTGGTCGCTGGGCGGGTGCCCTGCTGGTCGAGATCAAAGCGACGGCCGCATGCCGAAACGCTTCTTGGCCGCCATCGCCGAGGAGGCCCGGACTATCGCGGGCCCATCGCGCTTATGTCCTTCGATCGTGCGGTGGTCGGCGAGCTCGCCGAGCTGGCACCGCAGCTGCCACGCGGCATCGTCATCGGCAGGCCATCAGCTCGCCAGTAATTGGTGGGCGGGGCCGAGCACGGCGCGGACAGAATGCCGCCGTCGCCACTCTCGCTCAAAGCGCCGCCGGATGTCAGTTTTTTTGCCATCGACAGTGCGCATGCTCAAGCCGCCAAGGCTTGGCTGGCGCAGCTACGCCCCGGCGGCCTTGCAATGTTCACCTGGACCGTCCGCACCGCCAAGAGCGTGCCGCCGCGGCCCGCTGGGCCGATGCGCCGATCTTCCGAAGTCGCCGAGCGGCGCCAGCGCGGCAGCCATGTCTTGACGGGAAAGCTGGAGGTCGCGCAACGGCCGTTGTCTCGGGGGCCTCCTCGTGTGATCCTCCCCGTGCGCGCTCCCCGCGCATCAAAACACATCTTTCGACCGGCAAAACGCTGATGGCCATGAAGCAGACCGTGTGAGGCCCGGGTCGAGGTGACACCCGGATCGCGGCGATATCGCGCCGCAGGCATGGGACGCCTGCGCCAACCCGGATGCCGCCACCTACAATCCTTTCCTCGCGCACGCCTTCCTCAAGGCGCTTGAGGATGCCGGCGCGGTTGGTGGCCGCACCGGCTGGCTGCCCAGCACATTGCGCTCAGCAGCTCGGCGGCGAGGCATCGCTGTGGCCTGCGCCCTGTTATGTGAAATCGCATAGTCAGGGCGAGTATGTGTTCGACCGCGGCTGGGCCGAGGCCTACGAGCGCGCTGGCGGCAGCTATTACCCAAGCTGCAGATCGCGCGTGCTTTCACGCCGGTCCCGGGCCGGCGGCTGCTGGCGCAGCCGGATGGCCCGATGCGGCAATGCCATGCTGCTGGCGACCGCCGCCGTCGAACTCTGTCGAGCGCAATGATCTATCGGGCCTGCACTCACCTCTCACGCAGGCCGAGTGGTTGCGCCTGGGCGACAAAGGATTCCTGAAGCGCACCGATCAAGCAGTTCCACTGGAACAACGCCGGCTACGCCAGCTTTGATGAGTTTCTGACCTCCGCCACCGCGCAAGCGCAAGGCCGTGCGCAAGGAGCGCGAAGAGGCCTTGAGCGGCGGGCTCGAGATTACCCGGCTCGCGGGCGCTGATCATCACCGAGGCCAGCTGGGACGCCTTGTTCGCCTTCTACATGCAAACCGGCTCGCGCAAGTGGGTCGCCCCTACCTCAACCGCAAGTTCTTCTCAGCTGTTGGGCCAGGCCATGGGCGAGCGCTGTCTCGATCGTCATGGTCAAGCGGGCGTCGCGGCCGATCGCCGGCGGCTTGCATCTGATCGGCGGCGACTGTCTCTATGGGCGCTATTGGGTGCCATCGAACACCATCCCCTGCCTGCATTTCGAGGTCTGCTACTATCAGGCCATCGAATTCGCCATCGAAACACAAGCTCGCCCGCGTGGAAGCCGGCGCGCAGGGCGAACACAAGCTCGCCCGCGGTTACCTGCCGACCAGCACGTATTCGGCGCACTTCATAGCCGATCCCAGGCCTGCGCCGCGCCATCGCCGACTATCTCAAACGCGAACGCGCCTACGTCGATGCCGCCGGCAAAGAGCTCGCCGAGTACGCACCCTTCCGCAAAGGTCCGCTATCGAGCCGGACCTAAAGCATGCGCGCTTGGACACCAGATAGGTTCGCAGTGCCCAAAGCCGCTCCAGCTCGGCGCTCCCAAACCCTGCACCCATCCGACAATCAGCAAGATTAAGACCGCCGCGGCGATCAGCGTATCGCTCAATCGCTCGCCACCGAGAGATGCCTCGTCCGTCATGTCACAGTGCCCGCCCTCAAAGCGCCGCACTGTCGGCAAAGCCCAGACGCGGTCGTTTGCCAATTTGCGCTCGCACGCGAGCAGAGCTTGCTATCGCAGCAAACGATTGGCGTTCGCTAAAGGCGCCAAGAGTTCTCGCCCTGAGGTTAGCGATCGATGAACGGCAGCGGCCACCGTCGGCGCCGCAGCGCCGGTCCAATGCTGAGCCGCCGCTGCCGAGATAGAGGCAGCCGCTGGCGTGCTTGCGCTTGACGCGCAGCAAGCTGCCTGCGACAGATCGAAAAGGATCGGCCCGGTGCGGGAGCATTTCTATGCGTAGCTATGATGCCAATCAACATTTTCGCCAAAATTTTGCGCGGCGAGTTGCCTGCACACAAAGTTTACGAAGACGACGAAACGATTGCCTTCATGGACATCATGCCCGCTGCGAGGGGCATACGCGCTGGTCGTGCCGAAGAGCCCGGCTCGCAACCTGCTCGATGCCAATGCAGCCCAGCTTATGGCCTGCATGAAGACGGTGCAGAAGGTGTCACTGGCGATCATGAAGGCCTTCAACGCCGACGGCATCACGCTGCAACAGTTCGAATGAACCCGCGGGCGGCTAGGTGCGTCTTCCACCTGCATCTTCCATGCTGCTGCTCCCGGCGCGAGGGCGTCACGCTTGGTCCGCACACCTCGGATGGAAAGCCCGAAGTCCTGACGCGCGAACGTCGAGAAGATCAAAAGGCGCTGGCGGCTCACATGAGCCGTTGGGCGAAGGATCCGGATGCGGCCGCAGACGCCCTGATTGAACGCAGCCTCGACGCCCTCGACCTTTCCGGCCGGATCCTGATTGCTAATCCTCGGGCGGGCTCCCCGCCATGCTGGCTGCGCGCGGCCTCGCCTTCCAACGCTGGGATCGTCGGCTGAGCGCCGGCTGGCTCGGCAATGACCCTGGCCGCCCGCCAGGACCATTCCGATCGTCGCCATCGTGACTTGCCTGGGCCAGAACGGACGAGCAGGAGATAGTGCTGCACTGCCGTCTTGAGCAGGTACTCGGTTCCCGGACGCCCGCCTCTACATCTACGGCGGTAACGATCGGAGACATCCGTTCGGCGGCGAGCGTGCTCGGGAGCCTCTTGTGGAGCAACTGAGAGCATCGCCAAACGCGGCCACGGCCGACTGCGTTTGCAGCGCGGCGGCCACCGCAGCTCGCTACTTTACGCGGAGAGCTTGCCGCCTGGCGCCGGCCAACGCGTCTTAGCATCGCCGGCCAGCTGCGCAACTGCGTGAGCTATCCGGGGCTTTTCGCCGCCGATCGGATCGATGAAGGCACCGAGCTCCTATCGGCACGCTGCCGTCCCCTGCCGGCGGGCGCGCGCGTTGCCGACTTCTGGCTGCGGCTCCGGGGTGATCGCCGCTGGCCCTCGCGATGGTGCCGGATATCGGCCCCCTGACCTGATCGATCACGACAGCGGCGACTCCCTGGCCGCCAAGGAAAATGTGCTCACCGGCCGAGCCATCCTCGCCTCCTCGCTCAGTGCCGCGGCGGGGCTTTGGGACGCGATCGTTTCCAACCCGCCGCTTGCATGCCACGGCATCGCCGAGAGCCACACCGCCTTGACGCAGCTCTGATTGTCGAGGCGCCGCGCAGCTGGCGGCGCGGCGGCCTTCCTGCAGCTCGTGCTGCAGCGCCGCCTGCCGGTCGAAGACCTGCTGGCGCAGCACCTCGGCCAGGTCAGGATCTTGGCCGACAACGGACGCTGCATCGCGTCTAGGCGCGCGGCGGCGCCAGCTGACGCTGCGCCGCGCCCACGCCGAAGGCAAAAGTTTGCGCGCCAGGCAAAAGTCGCGGCGAGCCTTGCCTTGCCCCCTACTCTTCTTGTGCGGCGCGGCACGCTGGGAACGGTGCCACTGGGCCGCGGCGGCTGCTCTTGCGATCCTTCGGGCCGGGCAGGGCCTTGCGCGGGGTTGCCTCCACCAGGGCCGGAGCCGTCCTCGCTCTCCTCCTCATCGAGGTCGTCCTCGCCCTCTTCCTTCACCCGCTTGGGTTTGGGTTCGGCGGGGATGTACTCGAAGGCCAGCTTGCGCTCGCTGCCTTCGCCTTCGACCAGAACTCGCACGGTGCCGCCAGCGTGCTCCAACTTGCCGAACAGCAACTCGTCGGCGAGCGGCTTCTTTGATGTGCTCCTGGATCACCCGCGCCAGTGGGCGGGCGCCGAACTTCTCGTCGTAGCCCGTGTCGGCCAGCCAACGCGCGGCGTCTTCGGAGAGCTCGATGGTGACGCCGCGGTCGGCCAGCTGCGCCTCGAGCTGGAACACGAACTTCTCTCACCACCTTCATGATCGACGTCGTGGGAGCGGCCCGGAGAAGCAATGACGGCGGTCAAGCCGATTGCGAAACTCGGGCGTAAACATGCGGTTGATGGCCTCCGTATCGTCGCCCTCACGCTTCGAGCGGTTGAAGCCGCATGGCGGGCGCACCAGATCGGATGCTCCCGCGTTCGTCGTCATGATCAGAATGATGTTGCGGAAATCGACCGACTTGCCGTTGTGATCGGTGAGCTTGCCGTGGTCCATCACCTGCAGCAGGATATTGAAAAGATCCGGGTGCGCCTTCTCGATTTCGTCCAGCAGCAGGACGCTATGGGGATGCTGGTCGACACCATCGGTCAACAGCCCGCCCTGATCAAAACCGACATAGCCCGGAGGGGCGCCGATCAGGCGACATACTGTGCTTCTCCGCGTAACTCCTGACTATCGGAAGCGCAATAGCTCGACGCCCATCAATGCCGCCAGCTGTCTTGCGCGACCTCGGTCTTTGCCGACACCCGTGGGCCCGGAGAACAGATAGCAGCCGATCGGCTTTTCCGGCTCTGCGCAAACCGGCAGCACGACAGCTTGATGGTGCTGGCCAGGGCTTCGATCGCCTTGTCCTGGCCTGAACACCAGGCGCTTCAGATCCCTGTCGATATTGACCAACACTTCGGCATCGGATTTGCTGATGGTCTGGAGGCGGGATACGCGCCATGGTGGCAACCGTTGCCTCCACCTCCTTCACGGTGATCTTCTTTTTGCGCTTGTTCTCCGGCACCAGCATCTGCGAGGCACCGGATTCTCATCGATCACGTCGATGGCCTTGTCGGGGAGTTTGCGATCGTTGATGTGCTGTGGCCGACCAGCTCCACCGCCGCCTTGATCGCGTCGTTGGTGTACTTGAGCCAGTGGATACTCCTCAAACACCGACTTCAAGCCGCGCAGGATCTCGATGGAATCCAACCGTCGGCTCCTTGGATGTCGATTTCTTGGAAGCGACGCACCAGCGCACGATCCTTCTCGAAGTGCTGGCGATACTCCTTGCAAGTCGTGGAGCTGATGCAGCGCACGGTGCCCGACTGGCAGCGCCGGCTTGAGAAGGTTGGAGGCATCCATGGCGCCGCCGGAGGTGGCGCTCGGCGCCGATCACGGTATGGATCTCGTCAATGAACAAGATCGCACCTGGGAAGTTCTCGACCTCTCTTCATCACCGCCTTCAGGCGTTCTCTCGAAGTCGCCGCGGTAGGCGTGCTGGCCAGCAAGGCCCCCATGTCGAGGGCAAAAATCGTGGGAGTCCTTCAAGACCCGGGCACATCGCCGCTGACGATCTCTACGCGCCAGACCCTCGGCGATGGCTTCGTCTTGCCGACTCCTGGGTCGCCGACGAACAGCGGGTTGTTCTTCTGGCGGCGGCATAGCACCCGAATCAGTGCGCAGCACCCGCTCTCGCGGCCGATCAACGGGTCGATGCGTCCGCCTCTGGCCTTCTTGTTGAGGTTCACGCAATAGGTGTTGAGCGCATCCTGAGCCTGTTTCTTGTCGTCGCCCTTGCCGCTCGCCTCTTGCTCCTCGTCGACCCCGCGCACGTGCTTGGGATCGGACATCCCTGGTCGCTTGATGATACCGTGGCTGATGTATTGCACCGCATCAAACCGCGTCATTTCCTGCTCTTGCAGGCAAAAGCGCCGCGTGGCTCTCGCGCTCGGCAAAAATCGCCCACCAGCACGTTGGCGCCGGTCACCTCCTCGCGTCCGGAGTGATTGCACGTGCACGACCGCGCGATGAATGACGCGCCGGAACCTGGTGGGTTGGGCATCCGTCGAGCCCTTGACGAACAGTCCGACCAGCTCGTTGTCGAGGTATTCGGTAATGCGGGCCCGCAAGCCGTCGAGATCGACCGAACACGCCCGCATCACCGCCGAGGCGTCTCGATCATCCAACCAGCGACAGCAGGAGGTGCTCTGAGGCGTCGCGTACTCATGATGGCGATCGTTGGCATGTTCGATGGCGCGATGCAGCGCCGCTTCCAGGCTCTGGGAGAATGCGGGCACGTGCTAGGTCACTCCTTTTCCATGGTGCATTGCAGAGGATGCTGATGCTGGCGCGAGAAGTCCATCACTTGTGCAACCTTTGGTCTCTGCGATTTCATAGGTATAGACCCCGCAGATGCCGACGCCCTTCTGGTGTACATGCAGCATGATGCGTGTGGCTTCCTCACGACCCTTGTTGAAAAAGCGCTCCAGCTACGTGCACGACGAACTCCATCGGCGTGTAGTCGTCGTTTAACAAAAGCACCTTGTAGAGGCTGGGCTTCTTGGTCTTCGGCCGGGTCTTGGTGATGAGACCGGTCTTGCCCTCCTCGTCGCCTCGTGAGCCGTTCTTGCCGGCCATGCGCATGAGAGTTCCTGCTGTGCTCGCCACCTTGGGACCAAAAGTGCGCACTGCCTCGTGCCGCCGCCGCGGAAGCGCAAATCACCCCGGCATTTTGCGATAGCCTGGCGCCTTACGCAAACCTCACCGTGCCGCTCCCTTATTTGGGAGAGGCGACGGCAAAATCCAACCTCGGCGCGCCTGCCCGCACGGCGCCCAGTCAAAATGGCTCCGGGCGAACGCAGGGGTCCGCCCGAGCCTGATGCTGTTCCGGCGTTCTGGCTTGAGGTCAGCGCGTTTTGCAGCGCCTTTTCCACCGGTTTATAGGCTTCCCTGGCCCACTCGGCGTAAAGGCCGCCGATTTTGGACATCTGGTGGAGGTAGCCGTCATAGGGCGCGACGCGCGTAGCCAGATTGGATTTCCATGGCCTGCTCCATCGACTTTGCCGAGAGCAGTTTCTCGAAGGTAGCCGTGCCCTCTTCGAAGGAGCGTTTGGTATAGTCGGTCATCTCGACGGCAATCGCCTGCCAACCCTTGCTCCACTCACCAAACATCTTCCATGACAGCGTCCATGTTGTATTGACCGAATTTGTGGATATCTTCGACGTTCTTCAGCATTGGAATGATCCTATGGGCTCGTACCTGCGGGGGAACTTAAGCGGGCTTAAAGGTGCTTGGCTGCTTGCCCGAGCGTGATATATGCACTGCACAAAAATGTCAACGTCTTTTGCTGCAATGCAGCATGCGACATCTCTGAGCAGCGCTGGCGGAGCGGCAGCCTCCCGTTAACCACCCCGGCGCTAGCATCACGCCACAGACCTTCCGGCGCGCCAAGCGCCTCACCGACGCCCAAACAGCTGTTGGCCTAGCTCGTTAAGGGCATACGGGTGTGCGCGGGCGTGGGGATCGGTGCAGCCCGACGGGCTGTGCAGGCGGACGGAGAGGGGAATTGGCGCTATCTCGATTTTGGTCACGGCCATCGCGCCGCCATGGCGAAGGGGCTGGCAGCGATCCTTTCCGCGGCAGCGTTCGGGCTATGTGCGAGCCACGCCCGCGCCAGCGACAAGCACGCAGCCTTCCTGCTCGACGTCAACAGCGGCCAAATCCTCTCATCAAAGCGCCGCCGATGCGCCCCGCCACCTGGCCTCGCTTCGCCAAGTTGATGACCCTCTATCTCGTCTTCGAACGGCTCGAGGCAGGGCAAGCTCGACTACCAGACCAAGCTCAAGATCTCGGCCCACGCGAGCGCCGCGGCACTCCTCTAAACTTGACCTCGAGCCGGGCGATGAGATCGCCGTCATCGATGCGATCAAGGTCTTGATCACCAAGTCGGCCAATGACGTGGCGGTCGCCTTCGCCGAGCACATTGGCCGGCAGCGAAGAACGGTTCGCCCGTCTGATGACCGAGAAGGCGCGGCAAATCGGCATGGCTGCTACCACCTTCCGGAATGCCTCCGGCCTGCCCGACGACGAGCAGGTGACGACGGCGCGCGACATGGCGACCCTGGCGCTGCGGCTGATGGATGAGTTCCCCAAACTCTATCCGCTGTTTGCCACGCGCACCTTCACCTACAAGGCGGAGACCTTTCGCAACCACAACAGCCTGCTGTTTCACTACCAGGGCACCGACGGCCTGAAGACCGGCTACACGCGCGCCTCCGGCTTCAATTTGGTGGCGTCGGTGCGGCGCGGGCGCAAGCACATGCTGGGCGTTGTGTTCGGCGGCTCGACGGCGGCCGCGCGCAACACGACCATGCGCGCGCTGATCAACAACGGCCTCGTCAAGGGCGCCGCCGAAGAGACGCGCAGGCGCACAGTCGTTGCAGCAGCGCCGCCCGCGGCCAAGGCAGCCAGCACCCGCCCCTCGCCGGTTGCCGAGCCGCGGCCATCGCTCAAATCGTCGCCGGCGGCCGAGACAGGGCCGGCAAGCACGCCCACCGCGCCGGCAACGCGCATCGAATTGGCCCAGGTGAGGCCCGTGCACGTCGGCCGAAGCCCGCCGGCGCAAGGGACGGGAGAGGAAGGCACCCCAGCGGCAACGACCATTGCCGCCTTAATCGAGCGCAGCGTGCGCCAGGACGGGCAACCGGAGCCAGACGACCTTGCCTCCTCGGCGCCGCCCGGCGCGGTAGGGCCGGCTGCGCCGCAAGCCGCGGCGCACGGCGCCTGGGCCAACCTTTGCTGTCGCCGCCGCGGCTCGTGCGCGGCAGTCCGCCATCGACGTTTGCCGACCAGGCCCTCAACTTGCGCCGCGATGCGCCTTTGGGCGAGGCCGCGGCAGGCACCAGCTCCGGCCTGGGCCGGTGCCATGGCCATCCAGATCGGGGCCTACCAGAGCGTCGATGAGGCCCAGCGGCGGCTGGCGGGGTGCGCCAACGGGCGACCGCGGTGGTCGGTCAACATGAGGCCGTGACGCAACCGGTGAAGCAGGGTGAGAAGCTATTTTATCGGGCGCGTTTTGCCGGCTTCGATGGGGCGGCGGCGGCCTCCGCATGCAAAATAGCTGCGCGCGCTCAAAGTCGAATGTCTGGTCCTGCGCGCCGATTGAAGCGCGAGTTGCGCGCGGCACCGCTTAGTGCAGCCGATACTCGCCGTCGATGAGGCGCAGCTCCGCGGGCGCGATCAGCCGCTTGTGCGCCACTTTCACGCTGTGCAGCTTGCCATCGAGATTGCGCACCCAGAAATCCAAAATGCGTCAAGCGCGGGAAGCGCGGATGCACATCGTATTCCTGCCAGACAAAACTCTGCAGCAGGAGCGGATAGTCCGGCAAGCGATAGAGGATCTCCGCAGTTGTTAGGCTGAAGCCCGCAAGCTGGGTTCGAAAGTCGCGATCAGGCATGGGTGTCCCCTGACCTCAAGATGCGCCGCACGTCGCGCAATGCTAGCCGACTTTGCTGATTCACAAGTTGCATAGTTCCCACAACTGATCTCATCTCTATCGTCTTAGCTCATCTCTATCGTCGCAGGCGCACTGCACCGTCGGCTCGAAGTGTTTGCGCGTCCACGCCGGCGCCTTTGTCCTTTTTGCCGGCGACGGGGACAAGCCACGCCGTCGACCATCGAAAACGACGCGTGGCGACGACGAGTTCCCCACCCCTCCGTGAACGGACCAATGACCCGCCGCCGCCTCGAGCAGCAGCACTGTGCCGACAGTGCCAATGACGCGCCCCGCGTGGCGAGGCGGGGAAGGGCAGCGTTCGCCAGCCCCGCCCGGCGCGATGGCCTGAAGCGCTCAAGGGCCCAGCGCCGATCGGGCGTGAGCGGTGAGCCCACCCACATCGCCCCAGGCGGACCTTGAGGCGACGGACCCTGAGGCGGCCGTGGCCAGGAAGGCGGGCAACAATGCTACCCCCGCGCAAAGGGCAATGGCGCCGACGGCCGGGCTCGGATAGAAACCCAAAGCCCGGGGCCGGTCCTCGCCGCCGGGCTCAGCCTTGGCCTTCCCCAGAGGCACTTTGGGCCACCCCCTGAGCCCACCCATCCGCACTCCCCGCCTTCCCCCGCACTTTCCCTGGCTTTTCCCGGGCCCACTCCGAGCTGCTCTCCTGGCACTCTCCCTTGACACTGCTAACAGGGCTTTTATTACCGTCGTCGATGCCGATCGGGCACCCCTGACGGGCGATGAGGTCGGCGCGGGGTGGTTTGGTCCAAATCCAACGGACCACCGCCAAAAACTGAGGAAAATTTGTTCTACAGGAGTGAGGTAGAGGCCATGAAGTTTCGCCCTCTGCACGATCGCGTGGTCGTGCGTCGCGTCGACGAGGAGACCAAGACCGCCGGCGGCATCATTATCCCGGACACTGCGAAGGAAAAGCCGATGCAAGGCGAGATCCTCGCCGTTGGCCCCGGCGCCCGGATGAGGCCGGCAAGCTGGTGCCACTCGACGTCAAGAAAGGTGATCGGGTGCTGTTTGGCAAATGGTCCGGCACCGAGGTCAAGATCGATGGCGAGGAGCTGCTCATCATGAAGGAGAGCGACATCCTCGGGATCATCGAAGGAAAAGCTTCGGTGCGCGCCGCGGCCTGACCGCCGAGCGCGTCACAGGCTTGCTTCGCTGCCTGCAAACTGCGCTGTTGCCACGGGCGCAAGCAACACGTGACCGCGAGGCGCGTGTGAACCGGGCAAACAGCGTGCATGGCCGCGGTGGCTGGTCGGCGCAGACCGGTCAGAAATGACGAGAAGGCTCGCCCTTCGCTACAACATGGAGGTGCCAGACGATGGCAGCAAAGATGTCAAGTTCGCCCAGGACGCCCGCGAGCGCATGTTGCGCGGCGCCGATATCCTGGCCAATGCCGTTAAGGTGACGCTCGGCCCCAAAGGCCGCAACGTCGTGCTCGAGAAATCCTATGGTGCGCCTCGCGTCACCAAGGATGGCGTGACCGTCGCCAAGGAGATCGAGCTCGAAGACAAGTTCGAGAACATGGGCGCGCAGATGCTGCGCGAGGTTGCCTCCAAGACCTCGGACGTCGCCGGCGACGGCACCACGACGGCAACCGTGCTGGCGCAGGCGATCGTCCGCGAAGGCGCCAAGTCGGTCGCCGCTGGCGCCAATCCGATGGACCTGAAGCGCGGTATCGACCGCGCCGTCAACCTGGTGGTTGAGGAGCTCAAGGCCAAGTCGAAGAAGGTGACGTCCAACGACGAGATTGCCCAGGTCGGCACCATCTCGGCCAATGGCGATCGCGAAATCGGCAAAATCATTGCCGAGGCCATGAAGAAAGTCGGCAACGAGGGCGTGATCACGGTGGAAGAGGCCAAGAGCCTCGAGACCGAGCTCGAGGTGGTCGAGGGCATGGAGTTCGACCGCGGCTACATTTCGCCCTACTTTATTACCAACGCCGACAAAATGCTGGCCGAGCTGGAAAACCCCTACATCCTCATCAATGAGAAGAAGCTCTCCTCGCTGCAGAGCATGCTGCCGCTGCTCGAAGCGGTGGTGCAGGCCGGCAGGCCGCTCCTGATCATTGCCGAGGACGTCGAGGGCGAGGCGCTGGCGACCTTGGTGGTCAACAAGCTGCGCGGCGGCCTCAAGGTGGCGGCCGTGAAGGCACCGGGCTTCGGCGACCGCCGCAAGGCCATGCTCGAGGACATCGCCGTCCTGACCGGGCGGCCAGATGATCAGCGAGGACATCGGCATCAAGCTCGAGAACGTCGGCCTCGATATGCTGGGCAAGGCCAAGAAGATCTCCATCGACAAGGAGAACACCACCATCGTCGATGGCGCCGGCAAGAAGGCCGACATCGAGGCGCGCGTGAAGCAGATCAAGGCGCAGATCGAGGAGACGACCTCCGACTACGACCGCGAGAAGCTGCAGGAGCGCTTGGCGAAGCTCGCCGGCGGCGTGGCCGTGATCAAGGTCGGCGGCGCCACCGAGAGCGAGGTGAAGGAGCGCAAGGATCGCGTCGATGACGCGCTCCACGCCACGCGCGCCGCGGTGGAAGAAGGCATCGTCCCCGGCGGCGGTGTCGCCCTCGTGCGCGCCATGAAGGCGCTCGAGAACCTCAAAGCTGAGAACGACGACCAGAAGGTCGGCATCAACATCGTCCGCCGCGCCCTGCAGGTGCCCGCCCGCCAAATCGTGCAGAATGCAGGCGAGGACGGATCCATCGTGCTCGGCAAGATTCTCGAGCAGTCCAAGTATACCTACGGCTACAACGCCCAGACCGGCGTCTACGGCGACCTCGTCAGCGAGGGCGTCATCGACCCGACGAAGGTGGTGCGCAACGCACTACAGGGTGCGGCCTCAATCGCGGGTCTCTTGATCACCACCGAGGCCATGGTGGCCGAGCGTCCCGAGGACGCCCCGCCGCCAATGCCCGGCGGTCCCGGCGGCATGGGCGGCATGGGCGGCATGGGCGGTATGGACTTCTGCGGGTCCGCGCGCGGCCCGCGCCACCTCCCACGGCACTGGGCCCGATTAGCAAGAAGCCCCGGCGACCTTCGCCGGGGCTTTGCTGTACCGGCGCAGCGGCCGCAGCCGAGCTCATTTGATGTAGACGTAGCCATTGGCCGACAGCCAGCTCGGCTCCGGCGTCGCGTTGGCGATCCTGTTCCAGAGGAACTCCCCGATCAGCGAGCGGTAGGCAACCGCGGCATTGAATTCGACGAAATAAAGCCCCGGCTCCGGTACCGCCATCGCCACCGCGTTCTTTCTCTCTCGCCGGGGCTGGAAGATGATGCCGTTGATGTCGTGAATGACGACGGAGGCGCCGTCCGGTAGACGCTCGGCAGCGAAATCTGCTGCAAGAACCGATAGCTGGGCTCGCCATCGAGGCTGCCCGTGACCCTGGCGATGGTGATCGGTTGCAGTCCCTTGAGGGTCAGGTCGTAGGGCCGCACACCGTTGTTTTCAAACGCGAGCGTCACCAACAGGTAGCGTTGATCCTCCGTCGGCCCAATCTGCTCGACCTGCAGGTTGACCGTGAGCGCTGGCCTGTCGATCAGATAGGCCTTGGCATAGTAAAGAGCCAGCACGTTGGCGACCGTATAGACGGCGGCGAGCAGGCTGCCGCCGACGATGATCAGGCTTTTCAGAAGCGCCCACCGGCGCGGCACAGTTGTGGGTTCAATCGGCACGCTGCCCCCTCGCCCGCGTCCCCAGCCCGTGGCTGGCTAGGCTCTACCCCCGCGGAACCGCGGCAATATTGGCACCCGGTGGCGCCAGTTGCTGGCCTGGCCAGCTCGCGCGCGCATTGCGCTGAGCCGCCGCCAACGGCTACCATCGAGCCACGACCTGGAGAACGACCCGCAGCCGTTCGAAAGCGCGCCATGACGGACATCGCCACCCGCGTCTACAACCACAGCTTCAAGATCGATCCGATCATCCGTTCGGTGCTGGATACGGATTTTTACAAGCTGCTGATGGCGCAGACCATCTTTCGGCGCCACAAGGACGCGCAAGTCACCTTCGGCATTATCAACCGCACGAGCTCGGTGCGGTTGGCGGAGCTTGTCGACCCCGGCGAGCTCAAAGAACAGCTCGATCACATCCGCACCCTCACCCTCTCTCGCGGCGAATCCACCTGGCTGCGCGGCAACATGTTTTACGGCAAACGGCAGATGTTTGCGCCCGATTTCATTCAGTGGCTCGAGAGCTTCCGCTATCCCGCCTATCATCTCGAACGCAGCGGCGATCAGTACGAGCTCGCCTTCGAGGGCTCCTGGATCGAAACCACGATGGGAGATTCCGCGCCCTCGCCGTGCTGATGGAGTTGCATAGCCGTGCCGTCACCAAGGGCATGGGCAAGTTCGAGCTGCAGGTCCTGTACGCCCGCGCCATGACCCGCGTGTGGGAGAAGATCGGTCGCCTCAAACAACTGCCCGGCCTCAACATCGCCGACTTCGGCACCCGGCGGCGACACGGCTTTTGTGGCAAGACTGGTGCGTGCAGGCCATGATCGAGGGCTCTGGGCACGGCCTTTCTCGGCACCTCCAATTGTCTGATCGCCATGCGCCGCGAGGTCGAGGCGATCGGCACCAATGCGCACGAGCTGCCGATGGTCTACTGCGCGCTCGCCGCCAACGACCGGCAGCTGGCCGAGGCGCCCTAGTGCAAGTGTTGGCCGATTGGCAGGAGGACTACGACGGCAACCTGCGCGTCATGCTGCCCGACACCTACGGCAGCCGCGGCTTTCTCGAGCGCGGCACCGGACTGGGTCACGCATTGGACCGGCATGCGCATCGACTCCGGCGACCCCATCGCCGGCGGCGAAATCGCGGTCGACTGGTGGCGGCGGCGCGGCCAGGACCCGCGCGAGAAACTTGCCATCTTCTCCGACGGGCTCGATGTGGATCTGATCGAACAGATCCACCAGCACTTCCACGGCCGCATGCGGCTCGGTTACGGCTGGGGCACACTGCTCACCAACGACTTCCGCGGCCTTGGGCCCGACCAGCGGCTCGACCCCTTTCGATCGTCTGCAAGGTGATCTCGGCCAACGGGCGCCCGGCCGTGAAACTGTCCGACAATGCCCTGAAGGCGATGGGCCCACCCCAGGAAGTCGAGCGCTACCAGCGCGTGTTCGGCGCAGCCATGCAGGCGAGCCTGCCCTCGCCGTCTAACGGCCCAGCGCGGCGGCAGCCGTTGCCGCCGGGCGGGTGCAAGGTGGCGCGCAGCGGCGCAATCGGGCGCAGGCGAGGCCGCAGCCGGGCACCTGCCGCCGGCAGCAAGCCTGTCACAATGGCGCTGTCACATGCCCTGCCGGTGACCCGCTGCGAGCCGCCGCGCCATTACGGCGACCGGGCCTTCGCGGCGATGAGTTCGCCCAGCTTTCGCCAGTAGGCTCGTCCGGTCGGCCGCAAACTCGCCGGCGATCCACCAGCCTCGAGCGCGCGCAACAGCGCGCCGACGCGCGGTCCCGCGGGCACGCCCAGCGCCATGACATCCTCGCCCGTCACCGCCAACAGCGGCGGCTGCCATTGCTCTGCCAACGCCCATAGCTCGCGCCAACCCCGATGCTCGGCGGGATCTGGCGGCGCGCGCCCAGTCCAGAGAGAAGCAGCCACCGGAGGCCTCCCGCCCTTGCTGCAGAGCACGGCTTTAGGCCCGGCCCGCGGCGCATCCCGGCGGCAAACCTGGCCTTGCCGGTCTCGACCCGCGCAAGGCAAGCATATTGCTGATGGGAGAGGCGCAGGCGGGCGCGCAGCGCCTCGGCATCCTCGTGCGTTTCGACGGCCAGCGCCGCGAGGCGGAGCAGGGGATCGGCGGTAAGGCCAAGGCCGGCTCGAGCTCGGCTGCGCGCTCAAGCAGCAGCGGACGCGGCGCTTGGCCGAGCACCGAGGTGATCAGGCCATAGTCGAGCATCAGGCGCACCATCGCTGGCCCGCGCGGCGGCGATGAGAGGCGAAAGAACTCCTGGCGCACGCGCTCGCCGGACAGGCAGGCAAGCCCGGCGCGCTCGGCAACCGCGGCCTCGAGCCCTGCCGATCGGGCGGGCCATCGGCGTATTCCGCGCCGAAACGGAAAAAACGCAAAATGCGCAGGTAGTCCTCGCGAATGCGTTCCCCGCATCGCCGATGAAGCGAACGCGGCGTTGGGCCAGGTCCGGCTTAACCGCCCAGCGGATCGAACAGCGCGCCGTCCGCCCCACAGTAAGAGGGCGTTGATCGTGAAGTCGCGCCGGCGCGCATCGGCCGCCCAATCGGCGGTGAAGGCCACCTTGGCATGCCGGCCGTCAGTCTCCACGTCCTCGCGCAAGGTGGCGATCTCGTAGGCGATGTCCCTCGGCAATGACCGTCACGGTCCCGTGCGTAAGCCCGGTCGCAATCGCCTTGAGGCCCGCCGCTTGCGCCGCCGCCATCACCGCCTCGGGCCGCGCCGGGGTTGCAAGGTCGACATCGCCAACGCGGCGCCCGAGCAAGCGCGTCGCGAACCGCACCGCCCACCGCGCGCGCTTCATGGCCGTGCGCCGCCAAGGCGGCAAAGACGGCCTGCGTCGCCGGGTCGCGTGAGCCAGGCGGCGTCGCGCAGAGAGGCGGGCGCGGGCGATGCGGCGGCGACGTTCATTGAGCGCTACTTGATCTGGCCGGGCTCGATGCGCCCGTCCTTGCCCATGTGCGGGGGATGTAGACCTGGCCGGGACGGCCCCCGAGGTCGAGCCGTAGAACACCAGGGTGGCCACGACCAGAAGCGCTCCGGCCACGAACAACCAGATGAGCGGCGCATCGCTGACCACCGTGCCCGCGGATGCGGCCCGGCGGGTCAGCAGCATGTAAGCGACGTACATGGCCATCGGCGTCAGGAAGAGCAGAATGTTCTCGATGACGACGCGGATCATCGCCAACAACAGTCTCTCGTAAAGGTTTTTGAGGATGCCGGCCGTGGCACCCCAAATATTACCGCCCCTGATAGGGCATGGCATAGAAGAAACGTTGCCGCCCGCGCCACTCGCGCGAGGCTCTTTGATGGTTGGCAGGGTTCATGAGGAAGCCGAGCGGCACCTCGAACACTTCCAGCACCTCGCGCGGGTCGAGCACGGCTTGGAACTGCGGCCGCACTAGGCCTACCACCGGGCTGATCTGAAAGCCGGTGCCGGTGCGATAGCTGTCGAGGAAGCCCAAGGGCTCGACGTTGGCGGGCGGCAGTCCGATCTCCTCTGGGCCTCGCGCAAGGCGCCGGCAACGGGCGTGGCATCACCGGCCTCCAGTTTGCCGCCGGGAAGGAAATCTGGCCGGGGTGACTGGGCATGTCGTGGGAGCGCTGCGTCAAGAGCACGGTCAACTCCTCGCGCAGCACTAATGGGCACGAGGACCGCGGCGGGCCTCGGCGCCGCCATCGCCGCCAGCTCGCCCTTGAGCTCGGGGTTGAGGTCCCAATCGCCGGGCCCGATAGGCGCGACCGGTGCGCGCATCGAAGATCGCTGGCGAGGGCTCCGGCGCCGGGCCGCGCCGCGCCAGCTCGCGGAATTGCGCCTCGTTCAAGGCTTGCCCGGCGGGGTCCCACGTCATGGCGCGGTGCCACCGGCGGCAGCCGACGGCACCGGCAAAGAAGCGCCCCGCCGCTCCACAGGCCGAGCGGCGACCCCGTCTCGGCGGCCGCCATTGCCAGCTGCGCCAGGTCCCAGGCGATGGCGCGCGTCCCTAAGCGCCTCGAGGCGTCCGCGCACGCCGAGGTAGGGTTCGAGCCCGTCGCTGCCCGTTTCCAAGCTCGAAGCGCAGGGGATGAACGGGGCTCGCCGTGACGATGTCGTCGACGTTGGTGCGAAAGATGAGCTCTTGTCCTCTGCCCTCCCCGCGCACCTCCATCTCGACGGCGAGGAACGGCGCGTCCTTCACCACCACGTCCAGCCTTCCTCCGCTGGCGTCACCAGATAGTGTCGGCCGTCGGCATCCCTTGCGCAGCACGCTGGCAAACAACTTGACGAGGGCCATGCGCCCACTCGGGCTCCTGCGGTAGTGCCACACCCCATCGGCGCCAATGGCCAAGCCAATGTCGCCGCAGTAGGGCGGGTTCCACGCCTCCACGGGCCGCGCCGGCCGCGGCCGGCCGCCGCCTTGAGAAGCGCTTCCAGACCAAAGATACGGTTCTTTGTATCCGTGGCCATGCTCAATCCGGAAAAGCGCGGCAATGGCAGACCCAGTACCAGTGTCGGGCGCGGTTCGCGCCACGTTCATCATCATGGCGAGCAGACTGGTAGCCGACGATGCCGATGAGATCGATGAGACCCGGCTCGCCAAAGAGCCTTTGCGCGCTTTGCCGAAGGTCTCATCGCTCACGCTTTTGCGCCGCTGCAACTCGCCGGCAAAGTCGTAGGCGGCCGCCTCGTCCTCGGCCATGGCCTGCGGCCGCCGTCCATCCGCGATCGCCGCGATGATGGCGGGGGTGAGCCCCGCTTCAAGCGCATACGTGTAATGATGCGACCATTCGAATTCCTGCGTCCATTCGCGCGCCGTCATTAAAATCACCATCTCGCTCACGCGTTTGGGAAGAACATTACGAAATCGTAAGTAGTCGCCCATGGCCTTGGCGCGCAGCATGACCTCGGGCGAGCGCACCATGACGGCGAACGGTCCGATGAGGTCGTAACCACGCCCGGCCTTGAACTCCTCGGCCGCTAGCCTCTGCTCTTTGGTCGTCGTTTTCCGCCGCAATCGGCGGCAGCCGTTCCGCGTTCGCCATGAACTTTGCCGTCCTTTCCCTTGCCTTGGCCCAGCTCCATCCGGAGTTGGTGGCCAAAGTTACCCCCAGGCCCGCGCCGGGCCGGGTGCCCACGATCTTGGCGCTTGCACCAATTGCAGCCAATCCCACCTGTTCATATTCTGACCATGTTTGCCAACACAGTTTCGCATTCCCCGCAGCCCAGCGTATAGTCAGGTCACGCGAGCATACTCACCCAAACCGACGAGGCCATCGTCGGTCGCATCGAAAGCGGCCGGCGAGCGTATTCAACGCATCCAAAAAGCGGCCGCGGCCGTCATCTTCGGGCAAGAGCAAGTGATCGAGCGCACGCTCATCACCATCCTGTCCGGCGGCCACGCCCTCCTAATCGGCGTGCCCGGTCTCGCCAAGACCTTGCTGGTGGAGACCCTCGGAACGGTCCTCGGGCTCGACGCCAAGCGCATTCAGTTCACACCCGATCTCATGCCTTCCGACATCATCGGCGCCGAGCTCCTGGAAGACAGCGCCGCGGGACGCGCCACTTCCGCTTCGTGAAGGGCCCGATCTTCGCCCAGCTACTGATGGCCGACGAAATCAACCGCGCCAGCCCGACGACCCAGTCGGCCCTGCTGCAGGCGATGCAGGAGCATCACGTCACGGTCGCCGGCCAGCGCCATGACGTGCCCACGCCTTTCCATGTGCTGGCGACGCAGAACCCGCTCGAGCAGGAAGGCACCTACCCGCTGCCCGAAGCGCAGCTCGACCGCTTCCTGCTGCAGATCGACGTCGGCTATCCCGACCAGGGCGCCGAGCGGCGCATGCTGTTTGCCACCACCGGCACCGACGAACGCCGCATCGAGCAGATCCTGACGGGACAGGAGCTGTTGAGCATTCAGCGCCTCGTGCGCCAGCTGCCGGTTCCGCGACAAGGTCGTCGAGGCGATCCTGAAGCTGACGCGATCGGCGCGCCCAGGTACCGGCGCGGGTCAAGACACCGGATCGGTTTGTCGCCTGGGGTCCCGGCCCGCGCGCCAGTCAGGCGCTGATGCTCGCCGTGCGCGCCAAGGCGATTGATCGACGGACGGCTGGCGCCCTCGGTCGACGACGTGATCCAACTTGCAGAGCCGGTGTTGAAGCATCGCATGGCTCTGACGTTTGCGGCACGTGCAGAAGGAGAAACCGCCAGCGGCGTGATCGCGCGGCTGGCCGCAGCGCTGGAGTAGCCAGAGTGGCCGCGCGGGGATCGCCGAAAACGGACGGCACCGGCGTCAGCAGCGTGTTTGCCCTCGAAGGCGAGGCGCAAGCCGTCGCCGAGCGCTTGCCCGAGCTCTTGCTCGATGCTTTGCGCGTGGCCAACACCGTGACGCACGGCATCCACGGCCGCCGCCGCGCCGGCACCGGGGAGACCTTTTGGCAGTTCCGCCAGTTCATTGCCGCCAGCGACCCCGCAGCCGTGGTCGATTGGCGCCGTTCGGCCAGCTCGGATACCCTTTATGTCCGCGAGCGTGAGTGGGAGGCGGCCCACACCTTCTGGCTGTGGCCGGACGTCTCGCCCTCCATGGCCTTTCGCAGTCATCTCGCCCCGCTCAGCAAGCGCGATCGCCGTGGTCTTGACGCTCGCCATGGCCGAGCTCTTGGTGCGCGCGGGCGAGCGCATCGCCCTGATCGGGCTCACGCAACCGATGGCGAGCCGCCGGGCAGCGTCGCGCATCGCCGGATCGTTGGCGACGCACGAGAACGACGCCGCCGTGCAGTCGAGCCTGCCGCCGCCGGCGCGTCTGTCGCGCTTTTCCAGCGCCCTGCTGTTCGGCGATTTCCTCGACCCGCCGAGCGCCATCGCCGAGCGCTTCAACGCCATGGCCGAGGGCGGCGTTGTCGGCCATGTCGTGCAAATTCTCGATCCCGCGGAAGAGACCTTGGCCTACCACGGCCGCATCGAGTTTCGCTCCCCGGAAACGAGCGAGCGTTGGGTTGCGGACCGCGTGGAGACGCTGCGGCCGGCCTACCAGCGCAAGCTCGCCGAACATCGCGCCAGCCTGGAGGAAATCACGCGTCGCATCGGCTGGTCGTTCCTGGTGCATCATACCGACCGACCCGCTGCCGAGCCGCTTTTGGCCCTGATCATGCGTCTGCAAGGCATGGCCAGCGACTACCGGTGGAAGCCGGATGCCGCGCTCGGTTCGGGGGCCACGTCATGAGCTTTGGGCCGCTTGCCTTCTTGAGCCCATGGCTGCTGGCGGGACTGTTGGCGCTGCCCATCATCTGGTGGCTGTTGCGCACCATCCCACCGCGCCCGCGCCGCCTGGCCTTTCCGCCGACCCGCATTCTGATGGGCGTGGAGAACCGCGAGCAGACCCCGGCGCAAACGCCCTGGTGGCTCACCCTCATCCGCATGCTGGCCGCGGGCCTCGTCATCCTGGCGCTGGCCGAACCGGTGCTCAACGCCAATCGAGAGCGCGCGCTGACGGGGTCGGGGCCGGTCATTATTGCCGTCGACAACACCTGGGCGGCCGCCGCGCACTGGGCCGAGCGCACGCGCGCGCTTGACCGCTTTATCGCCGAGGCCGAAGCGCAGAGCCGGCCCGTGATCATCGCGCCCACCGCCCAGGCAAGCAAAACCGCCGCGCTCAAGGTCGAGCCGCCGGCGGCCGCACGCTCGACCGCGGCCGCCGTACAGCCCCAACCCTTTGCCCCCGATCGGCCGGCGACGGTGGCAGCCATCGCCAGGGCGCTCGACGGTGCCCACGATGCCAGCGCGGTGTGGTTGGCCGACGGCATCGACCATGACGACGGGGCACGCAGCTTTGCCGAAAAGCTTAAGGAGCTTGCCGGCGGTGGCCTGGCGGTGATCGGCAACGCCGCCGGCCGCGAGGCGCTCGGCACCACGGCGGGCGTCGGTGCCGGCGGCCGCCTCGATGCGCAGGTGCTGCGCGCCGAGGGCGGCAGCCGCGAGGGCATGCTGCACGCGCTCTCCGCCCGCGGCCAGCGCCTCGGCGAGACACTCTTCAAGTTCGAAGCCGGCGAGACGCGCGCGCTGGCGACCTTCGATCTACCGCTGGAGCTCAGGAACCAGGTGACGCGCGTGGAGATCGCCGGCCAGCGCTCCGCCGCTGCCGTCAACCTGCTCGATGCGCGCTCGCAGTGGCACCGGGTGGGTCTGGTGTCGGGCGCCTCGCGTGAGCAGGCCCAACCCCTATTGGCCCCGCTCTATTACATTGAGCGGGCGCTGCTGCCCTTCTCGGAAATCGCCAAAAGCGAAGACGCCAATCTCGAAACCTCGCTCGAGGCGCTGATCAAACGCAATATTTCCGTGCTCATGCTGGCCGACATCGGCACGCTCCCCGCCGAGATCAAACAGCGGGTTGAGCAGTGGGTGAATAAGGGCGGCGTGCTCGTACGCTTCGCCGGCCCGCGGCTCGAGAAGAGTGGCGATGATCTTTGCCCGTGGCCTTGCGCCTTGGCGGCCGCACGCTAGGCGGTGCCCTGTCATGGGCAACACCGCAACCGCTTGCCCCGTTCACCGACGACAGCCCCTTCGCGGGGCTGCCCGCCGCCGCCGAAGTCGTGGTCAACCGTCAGGTGCTGGCGGATCCGGCCGCGCTTGGCGCCGAGGTCAAAGTGTGGGCGCGTCTCAAGGACGGCACGCCGCTCGTGACCGCAGCGCGGCGCGGCGACGGGCAGGTGGTCTTTTTCCACGTCACCGCCAACTCCGAGTGGTCGAACTTGCCGCTCTCGGGTCTGTTTGTGGAAATGCTGCGGCGCATCACCAGCCTCGGCCGGCTCGGCGGCGGCGATGCCGCACAGTTGACCGGCGACCGGGAGAGCGACGCCCCGCGACGGCCGAGGTGCTGGCCCCTGCAGGTGCTCGACGGCTTCGGCTTGCTTCGCACCCCGCCACCGACGACCCAAGCGATCGCCGCCACGAAGCTGGCCGACGCCAAGCCCAACGCCGACAATCCGCCGGGCTACTATGGGCCGGCCGGGACGCCGCGCGCGCTCAGCTTGATCACCGCCAAGAGCCTGCTGAAGCCGCTGCCCAGCCTGCCGCTCGGCGTCGACCGGCGCGTCTATGAGGGTGATGCCGCCCAGCCCCTCGAGGCGCAGCTGCTGCTGCCGCGCTCGCGCTTCTGTTCGCCGACATCCTCGGCGGTCCTCCTGCTGCGGGGCCTGGCCCTGGGGGCGGGTCGGCGGCTAGCGCGCGGCTCGAGCGCTATCATCGTGCTGGCCTTGCTGGCCGCCGGTACGACAGTGATGAGCCCACCCGCCGCCGCGCAGGGTGCCCCGACACGCGCGACGGCGGCCGACGCGCGCGCCATTGGCGCCACGGGCAAGGTCAGTTTCGGCTACGTCCTCACCGGCGATGGCGCCACCGACGAGGCCAGCCGCCAGGGCCTGATCGGCCTCAACAAGTTCCTGATCGCGCACGGCGGTGGAGCCGGGCGATCCTTTTGCCATCAACATCAAAGCGATGAAATCACCTTCTATCCCCTGCTCTACTGGCCCGTCCTTGCCAACGCGCGCGCTTTGAACGAAGCGACGCTCGCCAAAATCGACGCCTACATGAAGCAAGGCGGCATGATCATCTTCGACACCAAGGACTATGGGCAGGGGATGCCGACCGGTTTCAATTTGCGCGGCGAGGCCGGCACACCGCTGCAGCGCCTGCTCGGCAACCTCGATATTCCGCGCCTGGAATCGGTTCCCGAACATCACGTCTTGACCAAGTCGTTTTATCTGTTGCGCTCGTTTCCGGGACGCTGGGAGGCGGGCCCTTGTGGGTGGAGGCCGAGTCCCCGCGCGATAGCGATCAGGGCCGGCAGGCCCGTCGGGTCGACGGCGTGAGCTCGATCCTGGTCACCGGCAATGATTTCGCGGCGGCCTGGGCGCTGGATGATCGCAATCAGCCGCTCTATCCGGTGGTGCCGGGCGGCGAGCGCCAGCGCGAAATGGCGTTCCGCACCGGCGTCAACATCGTGATGTATGCCTTGACGGGCAACTACAAGGCCGACCAGGTGCATGTGCCCGCACTGCTCGAACGGTTAGGACGGTGAGGTCATGAGCAGCTGGTCGATCGATTTCACTCCAATGCTGCCGGGCCCCTACTTCTGGGCCGCCGTCGTGCTGGCCGCGGCGCTGGCGCTCGTTCTCCTCCTGCGCCGCAACCGCGGCGCGGTTTTGCGCGCCCTGTCGCTCGCCACCCTGCTGTTGGCCCTCGCCAACCCGACGCTGCGGCAGGAAGAGCGTGAGAGCCTTGCCAACATCGCCATCGTCGTCATCGACGAAAGCACGAGCCAGACCATCGCCGGCCGGCCCGAGCAAACCGCCGCCATCCGCAACGAGCTCGAAAACAAGCTGGCGGGCATCGCCAACCTGCAGGTGCGCTGGGTCTCCTCCTCGAAGCCGACCGGGGAAGCCGCCTCCGGCACCAATCTCTTCACCGACCTCAACAGCGCGCTGGCCAATACTCCGCCCGACCGGCTCGCCGGCGTCATCATGATCACCGACGGGCAGGTGCACGACATTCCGAAATCGGCGCAAATGCTGGGCTTTGATGCCCCCGATGCACGCCCTTCTCACCGGTGCGCCAGACGAGTTCGACCGGCGTATCGAGGTGCTGCGGGCCCCGCGCTACGCGCATTGTCGGTCAGGCCCGCGACATCGAGGTGCGGGTGGTCGAAACCGGGCGCACGGGCAAGGGCGGCGATCGCGTCACGCTGAAAGTGCGCCGCGAAGGCCAGCCCGACGAAACGCGCCCGACCACGATCGGTCGGCCCGTGCAAATTCAAATGCCGTTCCCACACGCCGGGCAGAACATTGTCGAAATCGAGCTCGAAACGGCGCCCGGCGAACTCACCGCCGCCAACAATCGGGTGGTGGTCGCGGCCGAAGGCGTGCGCGAGAACTTGCGCGTACTCTTGGTTTCCGGCGAGCCGCACGCCGGCGAGCGCGTCTGGCGCAATCTGCTCAAGTCGGACGCCGCCGTCGATCTCGTGCACTTCACGATCCTGCGCCCGCCGCAAAAGCAGGATGGCACGCCGATCCATCAACTCTCGCTGATCGCTTTTCCGACGCGCGAACTGTTCTCCGAAAAGATCAAGGACTTCGACCTCATCATCTTCCGATCGCTACCAGCACCGCGACATTCTCCAGCTGCTCTATTATGAGAATATCGCCCGCTACGTGGAGCAGGGTGGGGCGCTGCTGGTTGCCGCCGGCGACGACTTCGCAGGCCAAATGAGCCTGTCGCGCACGCCGCTGGCCACCGTGCTGCCGGCGACGCCGACCGGGCGCCTGCTCGAGCAACCCTTCAAGGCGAAGTTATCGGTCGACGGACTAAAGCATCCCGTCACGCGCGGGCTGCCCGGCAGCTCCTCCAGCGATGCCAACAAGGATCCGACCTGGGGCCGTTGGTTCCGGCAGGTCGATGTGATCCCGGGCAAGGGCGCACCGTCATGAACGGGGTGGACAATCATCCCCTGCTCGTTCTCGACCGCAAGGGACGCGGGCGCGTGGCGCTGCTGCTGTCCGACCATGCCTGGCTGTGGGCGCGCGGTTACGATGGCGGCGGTCCGCATACGGATCTGCTCCGCCGTCTCGCTCACTGGCTCATGAAAGAGCCGGACCTGGAGGAAGAGCGCCTGCTGGCCTCCTCAAGGGCCTCAAGCTCAGCATCGAGCGGCGCTCGATGGAGGAGAAGCGTGCCCGAGGTGCAGGTCTCGGCACCCGGCGGGGAGACCTCCAATGTCACGCTCGACCCGGCGGGCCCGGGCGTGTGGCGCTCGACGATCGACGTGAAGACGCCGGGTCTTTACAAGCTGCAGACGTCCTCCCCACCGGCCCGCTCACCGCCGTCGCCCATACCGGCATCGAAGACGCGCGCGAGATGAGCGAAGTGACGGCCACCGATGAAAAGCTAAAACCTCTGATCGAGGCGACGGGCGGCGGCACCTTCTGGACGCGCAACGGCGGGCTCGCCGCCAGCCTAAACCCAAGCGCCGTCGAGGTGCCGCGCGTGTCCATGTTGGCCAATGCGCGGGTTCTGGCGGAGCTCCGGTTGGCTCGGCCTCAAGGATCGCGAAGCCTACGTGACGCGCGGCGTCAAACTGATCCCGATGTTCACGGGCGCCCTGGCGCTGGCGGCGCTGCTGGCTTTTCTCGCGCTGGCCTGGTGGCGCGAGGGCCGCTGACCCCCGCCACCCCTTTTACCCCCGCTCGGCTGGAGGCCGCCGCCGCTGCCGCCCGCACAACTCTTTCCTACGCCTGCCGTCTGACGCCGCGCCCATGCCAGCAATGCCCGCGGCGGCGCACTGCCGCAGCACCCCGGCCGGAAACGGAACTATTTTTCTTTTCTTCGCACCATTATTGCCTTTTTTAGAAAATATTTTTAAAAGTCCCGACCTTCTGGCGATCCAGCGGTGGAGGCGATCATGGTCCAACAGACGGCAACGGAGCAGGATCTGGCGCTGAGCCCGCAGGCCCCCCTCCTCAGCGAGGATTGGCTGGCCGTCGGCACCGGCCTCGTCATCTTCCTGCTCGCGCTCTGCCTCCTCGCCGGCGTTGACCTGTTGGGATGGGCCACCGCACCGAGAACTTGGGTCGAGATCGGCAAGTCCGTGCGCCAGGCGTCGCCGGGCTATGGCGACTACGGCAGCTTCACCCTGCTGCTGGCCACCTATGGCTTTGTGCTGGCGCTGCTGAGCCTCGCCGCTGCCCTCCTGGGTGTCGGCATCGTCAGGTTCGTGCTCGGCTTCAGCGTGATCTACTGGCTCTCCTACCTCGCCTGGGTGCTGGGCAACTACGCCTACATTGCCGTGACCACGCCGGCAGATATGCAGCGCCTTGCGATTGGCTGGTCGCTGCGGCTGACGGGCGAGTCTGGCTATCTGATCGCCCTGCTGTTGGGGCTCGCCATCGCCAACTGTGCCCCGGGCTTGGCGCGTTGGCTCAGCGAGGCGGCGCGGCCGGAACTCTACATCAAGACCGCGATCGTCATTCTCGGTGGTTTTCTCGCCGTCAAGGCCGCCGAGCAGCTGAGCCTCTGCCTCGACCGTGATGGTGCGCGGGCTCGCCGCCATCATCGAGGCCTATCTGATCTACTGGGCCTTGGTCTATTTCGTCGCCCGCAAGTGGTTCGGCTTTTCGCGCGAATGGGCGGCCCCGCTGACTTCCGGCATCTCCATCTGCGGCGTCTCGGCCGCCATCGCCACCGCCGGGGCCATTCGCGCCCGCCCGTTGGTGCCGATCATGGTGTCCTCGCTGGTGGTGGTCTTTTCGCCATGGTGGAGCTGTTGATCCTGCCCTTCCTGGCGCGCAGCTTTCTCGCCGATCAGCCGCTGGTGGCGGCCGCCTGGATGGGGCTGGCGGTGAAGACCGATGGCGCCGCGGTGGCAAGCGGTGCCGTGACCGAGGCGCTGCTTTACGGCGATGCCGCCGCCCAGGGCGTCAAATGGAGCCCGGGCTGGGTGGTCGGCACCACCACCACTATTAAGGTCTTTATCGACATCTTCATCGGCGTGTGGTCGTTCATTCTGGCTTATCTCTGGAGCCGCCACATCGAGCCGCGCCGCGCGGGCGATGAGCTGCGCTTTCGGCGAAATCTGGGAGCGCTTTCCCAAATTCGTCCTGGGCTTCCTCGCCACCTTCTTGCTTGTGCTCGGCATCACTCGCCTCGAGCCCGGCAGTCCTGAAGACGGTCGACGGCGCCATGGCTCAGGCCAATATCTTCCGACAGTTGTTCTTCCTATTCACCTTCTTCTCCATCGGGCTGATGTCCGACCTGCGCCAGCTCTGGCAAGAAGGCATCGGCAAGTTGGCCGCGGTGTATGTGGTCTCGCTGTTTGGGTTTGTGATCTGGAGTTGGACTGCTGATCTCGTGGCTATTTTTCTACGGCATCATGCCGCCACTCGCCGGCTGAACGGAGACTGTCCATGTCTGAGCCCAACGAGCGCACGCGCATCGGCGACGAACTGGCCAAGATGCACGCCGAGCCGCTGCTCCCGATCGAGAAAAAGCTGCTGGCCTGGAGCCTGATCGCCGGCGTGGTATTGCTCGCCATCCTGATCTGGACCGGCCATTCGGCGCTAACGCCTCAGCATTAGAGCGGGCTAGCCCCTGAGGCGCGAGGGCGCCGCCGCCCCGTCTTTCGCCCTTTCGCCCCCGTCTTTCGCCCCTTCGCTCCTGGGCGGCGGTCGAGCGCCACGCGCTAGGCCGAGTCGCGGAAAGGGCCGCAGCGCCGCCGTTGCCGTGGCGGTGGCAAGCCGGGTGCCATCGGGTAGCCGGAGCAGGCCTTGCAAAGTGCGCCGTCGCGCTTCCCATTGCGCAAGACCTCGCCGCGGGCGAATAACGCGGCCGATCGGCGTCGGCCGCAGGTAACTGACGCAGAACCTGCAGGGTTGGCACGAGGACGGCAAAAGCGCTGCGAGATGCTAGCGGTGAACCCCATCGCATCGTCCAGCATGGCGCACAAAACCGCCCTGCACATGCCCGGCAGGATTGGCGAAATTCCGGCCGCGGGCTGAAGGCGACCTCGGCCCAAGCCTCCGCCACCGAGAACGCCAAGAGCTCGAAGCCGAGGTGGCGCGCGCTGGGCGGCTGCTGGGCGGGGTCGCCAAGCCAAAGACCTGGATCTCTGCGTCCGATAAACTCATGGGCGGCAGTGTTGCCTCGCGCCGCCGCCGGTCGCAAGGCAAATCACCGGCGCCCCCGAGCCGCCGCAAGCCCGCCAGGCCGACCGGCCCGCGTTGGCGACACTGGCGCGGTGCGATCGTGCCGCTGCTTGAAATTGCCTTCGCGGCCATTTGCGACTCGGCCTATCGTGCCAGGCCTTCCCAGCCTTGCCGTTGTGCGTGCCCCATTGAGCATTGAGCCTCGGAACGCAGCCGCCATGCACCTCCTCTTTGCCATCATCTACGCGGCCCACGCCCACGGCACCCACCACAAGCTGGCGCTCGACGCGGCTGCGCCGGCTCGGGGGCCCCGACCGGGAGGCGTGGCAAAGGCTATTTCTCAAGCACGCCGATCTCTATTTGGAAGGCTCAAGGCACCGGACCAGCAGTTCAAGGACTTCAAGAACCACGTGCTGCACGCGCGAGACTACTGGGGCGGCGCACAAAAGGTGGTCAGTTGGTACCAGCACCTGGTGGAGGCGTTGGCACAAGGCGACTGGCAGACGGCGGTCTACTGCGCCGGCGTTTTGAGCCACTACTACGCCGACCCCTTGCATCCTTCCACACCGGCCAGTCGGAGGCGGAAAGCAATATTCACCGCGCCGTCGAGTGGAGCATCGCCAAGAGCTATGATCAGCTGCGCGCCGAGGGAGCCGCCAATTTCCGCAAATGCCCGTGACGCTCAGCGAGGACGCCAACTGGCTGGTCACGCTGGTCGTGACGGGCGCCCAACGGGCCAACGCCTACTATGAAAAACTAATCGCCCACTACGACATCCAGCGCGGTGTGGTCGACCCTCCGGCCGGTCTTGACCCGATCGCCCGTCGCGTCATGGCCGAGCTGATCCAATATGCCACCGCCAGCTACGCTGCAGCGTGCTCGGGCCGTGCCATCGAGGAAGCGCACGTGCCTCCACCGCGAGGTGCCGCTGACGGCGGCGACGCTGCTGGCAACGCTCAAAGGTGCCCTGCAAGCTCCTTGCGCAACGTATCGCCGATCGGAGGCGAGCGCCGCCAGATCGAGCGCAGCTACGACGAGCTCATCGCCGTGGGCAAGGTCGATCACACGCTTGGCGACCACGAGCGGGTCGTTCGCGATCTTTACGCCGAGGAGTTGTGGCCAAGCGCGGGCCGCCGCCCATAGCGTCTCAGGTCTTCCCCTTCATGCCGCGCCCGCGCGTCGTCGCACACATCGAGCGCACCGCAACCGCCCGGCGTGCCGCCGCGGCACGATAATGTTGTGGCGTTCGCTGCCTTGCGGCCGCCCGCGCTCAAGCCCCCTGTCGGCGCCGACCAGAAATCTGCCGCCCGCCGCGCGCGCCGGCCTGTCGCTTCGCCTGCAACAGGTGACGGCCGCCACGCCCCGGCGGCGAGCGCCCGTCGGCTGGCACCGGCGCCGCCAGCGCGCCTGCGCGCTCGACCAGGATGTGGTCATGGGGCCCGTCGATCGGACCCAAGACGTGCCGCCCGCCTCTATCCGCACGGCGTCAAGACGGTGCGCGACCCGATCAAGGCCGATCCGACGGCGCTTTCGGTGCTGATCAGGGCGCGCCACATCACCCCGGAAATCATCTCCGGTTGGCAGGATCAGGCACGGCTCGTCTGCACGCTACCCGGATTGGCGGCCACGCACGCGCAGCTGCTGGTCGGCGCCGGGGCTATACCAGCGCGCAGGCAATCGCCGCCGCGGCACCTGAAAAACTGTGCACCGACGTCATCAATTTTGCCCTGACCACCACCGGCCAACGCCTCCTGCGCCAGGCCGAGATGCCGGATCTGGAAAAGATCAAGGGCTGGCAGGAAACCGCGCGCAGCGTCCAGGCGGCCCAGCTCTGGGCGCAGCCGAGCCCACAAGGTGCCTTTATGGCGGGGCGTCTTTTGTGGTGGGAGTGTCTTGGTGCCCACGCTGCCCCCAGCGCGCGGGCCGCGCGTTTAAGCGCGCCCGCACCCTTTGCCGAACGTGCCATCAAGGCGGCAACGCGGCCTTTCAAAACATGCCCAGCGCGAGGCGGGCTTCGTCGGACATGCGCGACTGATCCCAGGGCGGATCGAAGGTGAGCTTGACCGAGACCTGACCAACGCCGGCCACGCCGGCCACGGCATTCTCCACCCATATGGGCATTTCACCGGCCACCGGACATCCGGGGGCGGTCAGGGTCATTTCCACCGCCACGTTGCGCTCTTGATCGACGTCGATCTTATAGATGAGGCCCAACTCATAAATATCGGCCGGGATTTCCGGGTCGTAGACGGTCTTGAGCGCACCGACGATATCCGCGGTCAGCTGCTCCAGTTCCTCGGGCGGGATCGATGCGCCCGGCGCGGCCGCAACCGCGGTCGGCCCGGCTTCGAGCGGCGCCTGATCACTTCGCCTTTGTCTTGGCCTCATCCATCGCACTACGCCTTAGCTTATCCTGCTCGCCCGCGGCGCCTCAGGCAAAGAAATCATGCGCCTTGATCAGGGCCTCGGCCAGCGCGTCCACCTCGGCCTTGGTGTTGTACATGGCAAGGAGGCCCGACAGGTGGCGGTCACGCCCAGCAGCTGCATCAGCGGTTGGGCGCAGTGGTGGCCGGCGCGTACCGCCACCCCGGAGGCGGTCGATGATGGTGGAAATGTCGTGCGGATGCAGGCCGTCGATGCCGAAGGCGACGATGGCACCCCTTGTCCGGCAGCCGTGCCATGCAGAGCTTGAGCCAGTTGGGCCTAAGAGGCGCTCGTGGGCATAATCCTTGAGCACGACCTCGTGCCGGACAATGCGCTCGCGCCCGACCTGCATCATGTAGTTGAGCGCCGCGCCCAGGCCGATCGCCTGCACGATGGGGGTGTGCCGGCTTCGAACTTATGCGGCGGCTGTCCATAAGTGATGGCATCCTGCTGCACGCTTTCGATCATCTCGCCGCCCCCATATAGGGCGGCATGGCGTCGAGGTGGCGGCGCTTGGCGTAGAGCACGCCAATGCCCGACGGACCGTACGTCTTGTGCCCGGTAAAGGCGTAAAAGTCGCAATCGAGATCGCGCACATCGACGGGCATGTGCACTGGCTGCCTGGCTGCCGTCGACCAGCACCGGAATTGAGCGGGCGTGCGCGATCCTGACGACCTTCGCTTGATCGGCACGATGGTGCCCAGCACGTTCGACATGTGGGTGATGGCCACCATCTTGGTGCGCGGGCCGAGCAGGCTCTCGAAGCGATCGAGCGAAATTCGCCCGTATCGCTGATCGGTGCCCACTTGATGACGGCACCGCGCCGCTCGCGATGAAAGTGCCAGGGCACGATATTGGAGTGATGCTCCATCACCGAAATAACAATTTCGTCGCCCTCGCCAACGGTCATGCCGCCGAACGAGCTCGCCACCAAGTTGATCGCCTCGGTGGCGTTGCGGGTAAAGATGATCTCCTCGGCAGTCGCGGCATTGAGAAAGCGCCGCACGGTCTCGCGCGCATCCTCGAAGCGGGCGGTCGCGGTGTTGGAAAGATAGTGCAAGCCGCGATGCACGTTTGCATATTCCATCTTATAGGCATGCTCGATGGCTTCCAGCACCGGACGCGGTTTCTGCGCCGAGGCCCCGTTGTCGAGATAGACGAGCGGCTTGCCGTACACCTCACGGAAAAGAATGGGAAAATCCGTTCCGGATGGTCTCCGACGTCGTAGTTGACGCCGCCCTTGAGCTCGGCCCCCTTGATCATCGCGGTCATCTCGCTTCCTCCGCCGCTGCCACCGGCGCCATCTCACGTGCTCAAATGCGCCAGGCGGCGGCGTGCCACGGCCATCAGCGCGGGGCGCAGCGCCTCGGCGACCTTGTCGATCGCCTCGCCGATGAAGCTTTCAATCAGCAGAGCGCGCGCGGCCTCGGCGGCAATGCCTCGGGCGCGGAAATAGAAAAGCAGATCCTCGTCGATCTCCGCCGAGGTCGAGCCTATGCCCACACACCACGTCGTCGGCGTTGATCTCAAGCTCGGGCTTGGGATCGAACTCGGCATCCTCGGACAGCATCAGGACCTGCGCCATCTGCTTGCCGTCGGTCTTCTGCGCATCGGGCCGCACGATCACCTTGCCCTGGAAGACGCCACGGGCCTTATCCGCCAACACGCCCTTGAAGAGTTCCCGACTTTCGCAACCGCCCAGCGCATGGTCGATCACCAGCGTGGTGTCGATGTGTTCGGTTGCCCCGCCCCAGAAAACATCCGGAGACGTCGGCCTTGGCTCCCTCACCAGCAAACCTCAGGGCGAGCCGCCGTTGCGCACCAGGCCGGTGCCGGCGGTGAACTGGAAGGCACGATAGGGTCGCGCCGGCGGCGGCGTGAGCCGCCAGGTCGCCGAGATGGCTCTCGGCCTGCCCTGCAAGCGTCAGTTTGACGTGCGCCAGCCGGGCGCCCTCGGCAATGGCAAGGTCGCTTAAGGTGTTGCTCTGCCCGGCGGCGGCGCCGGGCGGGGTCAGATGCGCCTCGATCACGGTCGCGTGCGCATTGGCGCCGATGCTGAGGAGATTGCGCGTGGTGACGAGGCGTGCCTCCCTGGCGGTGCGGATAAAGAGCAGCAGCAGCGGCTTAAGCGAGCTCTGGCGCCGCGGGCGATCTCGATCACCGCACCGTCGGTCATGAAGGCGGTGTTGAGCGCCTCCACGGCATCCTGGTGCGGCCGCTGCTGCCAGGCGATCGGCGGCCGCGCCCTCGGACTGGCCAAACGCTCGGCCAGCGGCGCGAATGTGAGCCCGGCCAGCGCGGCTTGTGCCGACAGGGGCTGGGCATGAGACGCGCCGTCGACGAAGACGACACGATGCGCATCGAGCTCGGCGAACTCCTCAAGGGCGGTGTCGATTTGCGCGTGCGTGGGCGGCGCGCGCCCGGCGCCGACCGCGATGGGCAGGGCGTCCTTGAGCGCCGCTCGCAGGTCGGTGTAGCTTCCAGGCCTCGAGCCGGCGATGCGGTAGGCCGAGCGCGGCAAAGGCTCCGATCGCCGCCCGGCGCCGCCGCTGCGCGGCGGGGCCGCCCGGCGAGCTGGGCCGCGGCCACCTCAAAATTCTGGGTGAGCCCCTGCTCGGCCTTCGTCCTAGTTATGGCCACTGTCATCTCACGTTCACTTTTTCTGGACCGTGGCGGCGCTCAAGCCGCCCGGCTTTGGAACTCGGCGTATCCCGTCTTTTTCCAGTTCGAGTGCCAACTCCTTGCCACCGGATTTCTGGATCTTGCCCGCGGCCATCACGTGCACACGGTCGGGTACGATGTAGTCTTCAGCAATCGCTGATAGTGGGTGATGATCAGCATGGCGCGATCCTTGGATCTGAGGCGGTTCACGCCTTCCGACACCACCCGCACCGCATCGATATCGAGGGCCGGAGTCGGTCTCATCCATCACGCACAGCGTCGGCTCCAGGATCGCCATCTGCAGGATTTCCATGCGCTTCTTCTCGCCGCCGGAGAAGCCGACATTGAGTGGACGCTTGAGCATGTCATCGGCCACGCTAAGGCGCGCGGCCCCGGCGCGGGCGCGCTTGAGGAACTCCGGGGTCGTGAGATTCCTTCTCGCCCCCGCTGCTTGCGCACTGGAATTCACCGCCGCGCGCAGGAACGTCGCGGTGGCGACGCCTGGATCTCCATCGGATACTGGAACGCCAGAAAGACGCCCTTGACCGCGCGCTCCTCGGGCTCGAGCGCCAACAGATTGTCGCCGTTCCATAGAATGCTACCATCCGTCACCTGATAGCCGTCCGTCCGGAAAGCACGTAGGCCAGCGTCGACTTGCCCGAGCCGTTCGGACCCATGATGGCGTGCGCTTGGCCTTTCGGCACCTCAGAGGCTCACGCCATCGAGGATCAGCTTGTCCTCATCGGACAGCTTGACGCGTAAATTTTCGATCTTGAGCATTACCTTGGTCTTCTCCACCAGCGCTTGGCGACGGGGGCGGCGCGCGCCCCACACCTCAACACCTTGTCGGAACTGCTTTGCGACACCTCGATCTCCGCCGGATAAAGCACCCCCATCCATTCGCAGGAGTTGGCGGCGCCATGCCTGTTCTTGTTGCAACTTCGACGAGAAAGGCTTCGTTGGTTCCGAAAGTCTCGACCACGGTGCCGACGTCGCCCGGGCGCAAGACGAAGCCAGGGCTTGTCTTCGATAGGGCATTGCGCCGCTTGGCATTCGCTCTCGTCCATCTGCGCGCTTTACTCGGGCCAACACCATCGCCGACATCATCTCAACCGCATCACGCATCTGCCGTCTCCTCGAACAATCCGCGCGGCCTACCCACCGCCCGGTTCCACCGCGAACTACTTGACGTTTTTGCCGGCCGGTTGACCCGCCCCGTGCGACCCTTCTTGTGGCAAAAGCTGTGCCAAGCGCCAACGCTCCCTGTACCGCACCGGCAGCCATGGCAACGGCGGCCACGGGCCGAGCCCGGCCCGGCTCATCCGGACCGAGCTCCTCCAGCGATATGCCGATCCAGCTTCGCGTCTCGGCCATGAATTCCATCGGCAGCTGCTGCAGCACATCGCGCACAAAGCCGTTGACGATCAGCGCCACCGCCTCCTCCTGCTCAAAGCCGCGCTGCCTGCAATAGAACAGCTGGTCCTCGGAGATCTTCGAGGTGGTCGCTTCGTGCTCGAAATGCGCGCGAGGCGTTGCTTCGCCTCGATATAGGGCACGGTATGGGCGCCGCAGCTGATCGCCGATCAGCAGCGAGATCGCAGTTGGTGAAGTTGCGCGCGCCCTCGGCCTTGCGGTGGGCCGAGACCAGTCCGCGATAGGTATTTTGCGAATGGCCCGCCGCGATGCCCTTGGAGATGATGCGGCTGAGTGGTGTTCGTGCCGAGGTGGATCATCTTGGTGCCGCTGTCGACCTGCTGGATAGCCGTTGGAAACGGCGATCGAATAAAATTCGCCGCGCGCGTCGTCGCCACGCAGGATGCAGCTCGGATACTTCCAGGTGATCGCCGATCCGGTCTCCACCTGCGTCCAGGAAATCTTGGAATTGCGGCCCGCGGCAGTCGCCGCGCTTGGTGACGAAGTTATAGATGCCGCCCTTGCCGTCCTCGTCGCCCGGATACCAGTTCTGCACGGTCGAGTACTTGATCTCGGCATCGTCCAAGGCGATCAGCTCGACCACGGCGGCGTGCAGCTGGTTGCTCGTCGCGCATCGGCGCCGTGCAGCCCTCGAGGTAGGAGACGTAGGCGCCCTTTTCGGCGATGATCAGCGTGCGCTCGAACTGGCCGGTCTGCTTCTCGTTGATGCGGAAGTAGGTGCGACAGCTCCATCGGGCAACGCACACCCTCAGGCACGTAGACGAACGAGCCGTCGGAGAACACCGCCGAGTTGAGGGCCGCATAGAAGTTGTCCGACTGCGGCACCACCGAGCCCAGATACTTCTGCACCAGCTGTGGAGTGCTCGCGCAGGGCCTCCGAAATCGAGCAGAAGATCACGCCGGCCTTGGCCAGCTCTCGCCTTGAAGGTCGTCACCACCGAGACGCTGTCGAACACGGCGTCGACGGCCACGCGCGCACCCTTAACCCCGGCCAGAATCTCGCGCTCCTTGAGCGGAATGCCGAGCCTCGTAGGTGCGCAGGAGTTCAGGATCCACCTCCGCCAGGCTCTTTGGTCCTTCGCTCGACTTTGGCGCGGCATAGTAGTGCAAATTTTGGAAATCGATCTTGGGATAACGCACGTTGGCCCAGGTCGGCTCGAGTCATGGTCTTCCAACGCCGATAGGCCTCCAGACGCCATTCCAGCATCCAGCCCGGTTTCGCCCTTCTTGCCGGAAATGAAGCGCACGGTCTCCTCGTCGAGACCCTTGGGAGCCTACTTGATCGAACTCGATCGTCGTTTCGAAACCGATGCTTGTATTGGTCGACGTCGATCCTTCCGCACCTGATCGATCGTCTGTTGAATAGCTGGCATTCCGGATCTACCGCGCCTAGCTCACAATCATCTGACAGCCAGGGCTCAGGCCACCTCGCGATCGCGCACACTTAACCCTTTGCAGATGGCGTTTGGCCTGCCTCGGCGACGGCAGCGCAATACCGCAAGACAAGCGTCGATCTCAAGCTCGCTGCTCGCGCCGCCGCTGCTGACGCGCAGCACGCGGCTGCCTACAAAGCTGGCGCCGCCTGCAGCGGCTTCCAGCACATGGCTCGCGCGCAACCTGCCCGACGAGCACGCCGAGCCGGGCTCGCCGCCGCCGCATCCAAATCAGCGCGATCAGCGCCGTCTCGGCGGCAATTCCCGGCAGCCGCGAAGCAGGTCGTGATTGGCGAGCCGGGGCACAGCCTCGCTAAAGATCACCACGTCCGAGCTGAGGCTGCGCAGGCCGAAGCTCGAAGCGCCGCTGCAAATGCCGGCTGAGCGCGGCGACCTCGTCTTGTTCAGATATGGTCGCCGCGAGCGCGGCCGCAACAGGCCGGCAATGGCGGCGATGTTCTCTGCGTGCCCGAGGCGCTGCCGCCGCGTCCTGGCCGCCGCCACGCGCAGCAGCGGCTCGGGGACAAGCGCGTCGCTGGCAAAGACCACGGCGCCGACGCCCAGCCAGGACCGCCGAGCTTGTGGCCGGAGAGGAAGAGCGCGCCGCGACCAAGGACGCGTGAGGTCAAGGACGATGCGGCCTGCCGCCTGCACCGCGTCGCACACCCAGGTCGCCTGCGCCGCTGCCAACACGCCGGCAATCGCCGCCAACGGCTGCAGCACGCCAGGTCTCGTTGTTGGCCGCCTGCAGGAGCCACCAGCGTCGACCCGACACCGCGCGCGCGCCACCGCCTCAGCCAGGCGCCGTTGCAGCCATGCCAAGTCCACGACGCCGTCGCCATCGACGGGAATGCGCTCGACCGATGGGAAGGAAAGCGGTGCCCCTCGAGGACACATGCGTGTTCGCAGCTCAGCACCGACCAGCAACTAGCTCGAAAGCGGCCTTGCGGCGGCGCCTCCCACGTTGGGCGTCAGCAGCCAATTGGCGGCCTCCGTCGCCCTCGAGGTAAAAGTAGACCCGGCGTGGATCGGCCCCGAGACAGTCGGCAATTTGCTCGCGCGCGCCTTCCATGAGCGCGCGGGGCCGACGCCCTTCGGCGTGGGGCGAGGAGGCATTGCCGACGCAATCGAGCGCCGCCAGCATGGCGGCGCGCCTCAGGGGCGCAACGGCGGCCGTCGCGTTCCAGTCGAGATAGGTCCGCAGCCCACTCATTTTGCAGCAATCCGCAGCGCTTGATCGCTGACGCTTCCCCGCTTGGCCGCGGGAATGCCGTCGATCACGTCGGCCGAAAGCTGATGCTGTCGAGGAACGTTCGAGATCTGTTCGCCAAGCGCGTCCCAGAGACCATGCGTGTGAGACAGCGCTGGCCCGCCACGCACGGCGTTGCATCCTCGCCATGGCAGCGCGTCATGCGCACGCCTTCCTCGACCGCGGCCGCGATCTCGGCCACGCTGATGCTGGCCGGCGGCGGCCGCGCAAGCGATAGCCACCCGAGCGGCCGCGCGCGCATCCACCAGCCGGGCGCCGCAGCTTGACGAACAGCTGTTCGAGGTAGGCCAGTGAGATCTGTTGGCGTTCCGGATCGACGACAGCGGCAGCGCGTCGCCGGCGCCGTGTTTGGCGAGGTCCGCCATGGCCACGACGGCGTAGCGACCCTTGGTATTCAACTCCACGACAACGCTCCACGGCTGCGGGTGCCTGCCCCGCCCCCCTTTTGTTGCTTCCTCTTGCGTTGGCTACCCCCGGCTGTGCTATGACACGGCCCATGCGAGCAGTTCCCGCACGAGGGGCAAGCCCTCCAGCTCTTTCGAACTGTTCTAAACTTCATGGATATATGGAAATTCCGAGTACGCCAAGTCAAGCGTTTATTGCGGCTCCTGGCGGTGCTGCCCACAGCCCGTCCCCACACATCCCCTAGCCCTCGCGAGGTGTAGTCACCGATGCCTGAGCTGATCATCAACGGGCCCGCCGGACGCCTCGAGGCCCGCTACCACCACGAGGGCGGGGCGGCAACAGCCCGATCGCCCTCATCCTGCATCCACATCCCCAGTTCGGCGGCACCATGAACAATCAGGTGGTCTACGCACTTCTACTATCTGTTCGTGGAGCGAGGATTTTCGGTGTTGCGTTTCCAACTTCCGCGGGGTGGGGCGCAGCCAGGCTACTTCGACAACGGGCCAGGCGAACTTTCCGACGCAGCCTCCGCGCTCGACTGGCTGCAGCTGCAAAACCCGACTCGCGCTCCTGCTGGATCGCCGGGGTGTCGCTTCGGCACCTGGATCGCCATGCAGCTCTTGATGCGGCGGCCCGAAATCGACGGTTTCATCTGCGTGGCGCCCGCCGGCAAGCCTGTACGACTGCGGTTTCCTGGCGCCGTGCCCCGTCCTCCAGGTTTGTTCGTGAACGGCGAGCGCGATCGCGTCGTCCCCTCGGCCTCGGTGGGCGAGCTGGCGGCAAGCACCAAGGTGCAAAAGGGCGTGAAGATCGAACACGCCGTGGTACCCGAGGCCAATCACTTCTTCAGAGACAAGATCGATGAGCTCATCAAGGTCACCGGCGTTTATGTCGACCGCCGGATCGTCGAGCTCGAACAGGAACGCAAGGATTAGCCGGCCGCGCGCGTCCGCCATCGTCTTAAGCCGGCGCCTCGCCACCCCCTCGCCGCGCCCGTCCCGGCGCGCAACGCGGCGCGCGCGCGCGCTCAAGAGCCCGCCTTGCCGCGACGGCGCGCCGTGGGCAACCACCCCCGACTGCGGCGCGCTGGCACGCCAGGTGGTGCCGAGGAAAGCTGATCGGCGCAGGCCCGTGAGGAACGCACCGCGAAGGTAGGCCCGCGCCTCAGCCTCCATCGCATCCCCGTCGACGCCGGCCTGCCTCGGCCGGCGCCACCTGGCCTCGACCCGCCCCGCCAGCATCGCCATCAAGGTCTTGTTGCGACGGCCGCCACCGGAAACGACCCATAAGCGGGGTTGTTCGGGAAAATGCTCGCGGGCACGGGCGATGCTCTCAACCGTGAAGGCCGTCAGCGTCGTCGCCGCACCGTCGGCGTCGCTGAGCCAAGCTGACGAGGGTCGAGGCCAAAGGCATTGCGATCGAGCGATTTGGGTGGCGGCGCGCCGAAATAGGCTGTGGCGCAGGTAGCCGGTGACGATTTGCGCCTGCGCGCGTCCCCTCGCGGCGAGCTGCCCGTCCCCGTCGCGGAGCTAGCCCTGGCGGCGCTGCATCCAATCGTCGATCAGTGGCATTTTGCCGGGCCCGGTATCGAACGCCACACAATTCGCCCGACGAGCCGATCCGGAGGTGACGTTGGCAACCCCGCCGATGCCGACGATCACCACCGGCTTGCGCTGCCGCGCCATCAGCGCACCATGATAGGCCGGGGCGAAGCGGGGCGCCCCTTGGCCACCGGCCGCCACGACTCCGCCGCGCGCAGAGTCACCAGACCACGTCAATCGAAGGCCGTCGCGCCAAGCCGGCGCCATCGCCAAGCTGTACCGTGAGGCCGCGCTCAGGCGCGTGCAGCGCGATGTGGCCGTGAAAACCGACGACGTCGATCTGCGCCGCCGCTAGGCCTGCCTCCAAGGCGAAGCGCTCTGGCCGCCTCGGCATGCAGGTGCGTCAGTTCGGCCTCGACCACGGCCAAGCCGCCGGGACGCTCCCTGCCGGCCCTCGCAGGCCGGCCGCCGCGCCGATCGCGGCGCGCAGGCGCTGTGCGGAAGGCCGCGGCGTATGGGTAACTGGCGGAGGCCCGCGGTTGGCGCGGTCGGCCCCGTCGGTCTCGATCAGGGCGACATCTGATGCCATCCATCGAGGTGCCGCTCTATCAGGCCGAGCGCGCGCATCATTTCGGCCATCGCGGGCTCCCGTCGCAGGTTCCACTCGCCTTGCAACCGCCTGATACGTGTAGGCGGTTGCCAACGCCATCGGTCGCAGCGCCTTTCGAACCCGCCGCAGGCCCCATGCGCAAATACCAATCGGACTTTCTCGAAACGCTCGATGAGCGCGGCTTACATCCACCAGTGCTCCGACATCGACGGCCTCGATCGCCTGGCGACGGCCGGCGAGGTCATCGCTTACGTCGGCTATGACTGCACCGCACCTTCCCTGCACATCGGCCACCTGATCTCGATCATGATGCTCACCTGGCTGCAGCGGACGGGCGGCAAGCCCATCGCGCTGATGGGGGCGGCACCACCCGGGTCGGCGACCCGTCCGGCAAGGACGAGACGCGGCGCATCCTTCCCATCGAGACGATCGAAAGCAACAAGGCAAGCCATCAAGGGCGTGTTCGCGTCAGCTTCTCGCACATTCGGCGGCGGCGCGACCGCGGCGCTGATGCTCGACAACGCCGAGTGGCTGGCTACCGCTCAACTATATCGAGTTCCTGCGCGATGTGGGGCGACATTTCTCGGTCAATCGCATGCTGACGCATGGATTCGGCAAAACTTCGCCTGGAGCGGGACCAGGAGCTGTCCTTCATCGAATTCAACTACATGCTATTGCAGGCCTACGATTTCGTCGAACTAGGCCAAACGCTACGGCTGCGACCTGCAGATGGGCGGCTCGGACCAGTGGGGCAACATTGTCACGGGCATCGATCTCGGCCGCCGCATGGGCACCACCAACTGTATGCCCTGACCTGCCCGCTGCTCACCACCGCCTCGGGCGCCAAGATGGGCAAGACCGCGGCAGGCGCGGTCTGGCTCAATGCCGACATGCTTAGCCGTCTACGACTACTGGCAGTTCTGGCGCAACACCGAGGACGCCGACGTCGGCGCGCTTCCTCAAACTGTTCACGTTTCTGCCCTTGGCCGAGATCGCCAAGTTGGCAGCGCTCCAGGGTGCGCAGATCAACGAGGCCAAGAAGGTGCTTTGCCACCGAGGCAACCGCCCTGCTGCATGGCCGCGCGGCCGCCGAGGCCGCGGCAAAACCGCCCAGGAAACCTTTGAGAAGGGCGCGACCAGCCAGGGCCTGCCAACCGTCGAGGTTGCTGGCGCCGAACTCGCCGCCGGGCTCGGCGTGCTGGCGGCGTTTGTGAAGGCGGGGCTCGTCAAATCCAACGGCGAGGCGCGGCGCCAGATCGAGGGCGGCGGGCTGCGCGTCAACGACACCCCCTGAGCGACGTCAATGGCAAGCTCACGCCTGCGGACCTGGCCGACGGCGTCATCAAGCTTTCGCTCGGCCGCAAGCGCCATGTGCTGTTGAAGACGGTCTGGCCGGCCGGCGCGCAAGGGCCGCGCGCGACGGCGCGGTGCCCTTGGCTCGCGCCTTTAAGCGCTGGCACCGTCGAGCTCATCGATTGCAGCCTTGTCGAGTTGAAGCCTGATCGCGGTCGTCAACTCCTCGAGCTGGGCCATGGTGGTGGCGCTGGCGATCGGCGCCGTCACGGCCGGACGATCGCGCAGCCAGGCAGGAGCTACCTGACCGGGTTTGGCATTAAAGCGCGCCGCCGGCGTCCAGCGCCTTGAGGATGCGGCGCCCCGGTCGTTGAGGTAGCTCGCCATGCGACCGCCGCGCGGGCTCTTGGAAAGTCGGCCTCCGAACGGTATTTGCCGGTGAGGAACCCGGCGGCCAGGGCGTAGTAGGGGATGACGCCGACGTTCTCGCGCACACACAGGTCCGCGAGCGCGCTCTCGTAGGGGGCTCGATCGGATGGGTTGTAGAGCGGCTGCGGGGTCTCATGGCGCGGCAGCTTGTCGGTGGCGCTGGTCTTGAGGGCTGCCGCCAGTCGCGGGGCCTCGTAGTTCGACGCCCCGATGGCGCGCACTTTGCCTTGTTCGATCAGCCGCTGATAGGCGCCGAGCGTCTCCTCGGGGGCGCCTCCTTGTCGTCGCTGTGCGACTGGTAAAGGTCGATATAGTCGGTCTGCAAGCGTTTGAGCAGAGTCCTCCACCCGCGCCATGATGTAGGCCTGGCGCAGGCCTGGCCGATGCCGGGCATTTCCATGCCGACCTTGGTGGCGATCACCACCTTGCTTCTGTTGCCGCGCGCCTTCAGCCAGTTGCCGATGATGGTTTCGGATTCGCCGCCACGATGGCCCGGCACCCATTTGGGTAAACGTCGGCGGTATCGATGCCCTCGAAGCCGGCCGCGACGAAACCGTCGAGCAGCGGAAGGAGGGTCGCCGCGTCCGCCGTCCAGCCCAACACGTTGCCGCCGAAGATCAGCGGCGCAATCTCAAGCCCCGAATTTCCCAATTTACGCTTGTCCATGTTTCTCCCCGTGCGCGGCACGCTTGCGCCTGATCCTGGCGATGCCAGCGCCGCGGCGCGGCGCGCGCGCGCAACCATGGCACGTCGGCCGCGCGCAACAAAGTCGCCTCTGGCCGTCCCTTCGCTGACGCTAGCGCTTCTTCGGCCGACGCGGCCGGCTCGCCATCGGCCGACCAACCGCCGCCGATTTCGGGCTGCACCCGAGCCTCGAAGCCATTGTTGGAGGTCGCCGCCGCCGGTGCGCGAAGCGCGCGGGCCGGCTTCGCTGCGCCCTTGCGGCCTGTCGCGCGGCACGATGCGTTGCGTTTCGGGCGCCATCTGCATGATCTCGCGCGTCACGCCGGGCGTAATCACGGAGAACGGATTGACGATGATCTGCGGTGCGCTCATGGAGCCTTGAATGGCGAACGTCATCGCAAACACCCCGTCGCCGCGCGGCCCCGTCAACAACGGGCCGAACAGGGGCGAACCGCGAAACATGGTATTGAGCCCCGCCAGCGGCGTGAAGGTGCCGCCAACGTTGAGATTTTGCGAGCGGAAATCGATCTTGCCGCGCATGTTGGCACTGAGCACCGGACCGTCGAGCCGGGCCTCGTTGAGAAGAAACTGCCCGTGCCCCACGGAGAAGGGCACGCGCAGCGTTTCAAGGAGAATTGCTCGCGCACGATGCCGCGTTTCTCGGCCGATCCGATCGGCCGCACGGCGCCATCGGCCTGCTGCACCAGCAGATCGCCGCCGATGACATCGCCGAGCAAGACGAAATTCTTGGCCCATAGCGTGCCGGTGCGCTGGGCCACGCCCGAGCCTTCGAGGTTGACCTCGAGGTTCATGCTGCCGCCGACCGCGCTATTATAAAACCCGACCAACTTGAACAGCTGCCCGGCATCGTTGGCCTCGGCCCGCAGCAGCCGCGCTTGCCCGGGCTCCGGGACGCAGCACGGCGGCGAAGGCTTTGTTGCCCTCAAGCACGCCGCGCGCGTCGAGTGCCGTCAGCTTGTTGTTCCGCTTTTGCAGCCACACCTTGACGTTGCGCAGCGCACCGTCGTTATAGCCGACCACGGTATCGATCTCGGCGCGCAGATCCAGGCCCGGGCGCACCTTGCTGTCGCGGTCGTGGATGCCGGCGACATCAAAGAACGATTGAAACAGATCCCTGCCGTCATAGCGCGGCCCCTTTGGCCGTCACCTCCCAAACCCCGTCGGCGCGCAACTTGCCGTGCGCCTGTAGGCTGGTGATGACGTTGATCGAGAAGTTGGGGAAACGGTACTCGCGGACGCGGTGATCCGGCCCCACGCCCATCCAGCCCTCGATCGCCACGTTGTCGCCGACCAGCTGCACATTCATCAGCTCGATCGGATGCGTCGTGCCGTTCCTGATGATATCGCACTGGAAGGTGCTGGAGCGCCCCTTGGGCTTCTTCCAGGCGATGCTGTCGAGCACGATCTCGGCGTTGGCCAGGTCGGCGCGCAGGTGCACGCGCTGCTCGTTTTGCGCATCGCGCGCGATCGTGATCTCGGCGGCGAGCTCACCCTGCACGATATCGTTGATGTCGAGGCCGAGCTGCGTGCGATCGTTGGCATCGAGGCTGGCGTTGAGCGTGAGGGGCGGCTGCTTGTCCAGCGGCACGCCAAACACATGCTGCCAGTTGGCCTTGATCGGCACGCCCCTGATCTGCATGTCGCCGCGCGCCTCCACGGCCGTACCTGTCAGCTCAAGACGATATTGGCACCGTTGACGTCGTAGGGCGGAAAGACTTGCGGCAGGCGCCCATCGCTGATGCGCGCCTTGCCGTCGATTTTCAGATCGGCTGGCGTCACGACGTGCTGTAGGGGAAGCGCCAGCGAAAGCTGGGCCTCGAGTTTGCCCTCGACCGTCGCCGGGTTGAGCCCGCTGTCGTGCAGAACATTGAAGGGTTCCTGCGCCAGCATCTCCAGGGCCAATGACAACGGCCCTTGCATTTTGGCCGTGATGTGGCCGGTGCGCGGCATGGGCTCTTGCATGTCGACGCTGAAATTGCCCTTGACGCCGATGCGGCGCCCGTCGCTGGCCACAAAGGCGCCCTCGGGCGCCGAGACCTCAAAAGTATGACCGTCGAGACGCGCCAGCGCGCGCGGCAATTCCAGCGCCGGCCAGCGATCGCTCAAAGCAAGCGCCAGGTCGCTGCCCACCAGGAGTGAGCGAGACGCGCTCCGCCGAACGCTCCCACCCTGGGCTTCCCGGAGGTCAGCTTGGAAGGAGCCACCCTGCAGCTGCCCGCGCACGAGGCGCTGGCCGATCCAGGCCCGGCTCTGCGGCGCCAGCGCCGCGGGCCATAGCGCCTTGAAGGTCTTTTCCGGCATGGCGCCGATCTTGCCTTCGAGACGCGCGATCGGCGCGCTGCCCATGCCGGCGACGTCGCCTTCGGCGCTAACTTCGGCTCCGCCGGCCCGCAGCAAATTGACTGAGCACGGCGCGACCACGCTCGGGTGCCAGAAAGCCCGCCGCCGACCAATCGTCGATCGGCAGGCGCTCGTGCGCGGGCAGCTCGGCGCCGATCCAGCCGCCCTCGGATTTGAGTGCGAAGGCCCAGGCGGGACCTTCCGGTGCGCGCGCATCGTGCGCCACGCTGCCGGCGAACTGCACGCGACTGTCGCCCCACACCAGCACCGAGGGCGTAATCTCGAAGCGACGCGTGTCGCTCTGATAGGTGATTTCCAAATGCCCGCCATCGATCGCAAACGGCGTTTCCGCCAGCCAGGGCAGCGCCACCGTTCCCGGAGCCGCGTCGATGCCGATCCGGCCCCTAAGATGTCGCCGTCGCTCGAGAGGTCGAGGTAGGCCTCGGCCCACACCGGCAAATCGAGACCTTCGAGCGCGGCCAGATGCGGTAGGTGCGCGCCAAGCCGCGCGGCACGAGGTTTTGCACCGAGACGGCAAGCTGCAGGGTTCCGGCCTTCTCCGCCTCAAAGGTGCGGAAGTTGAGGCTCCACGGCCCGGCCAGCGGATCCACCTTGGCGCGCCCGGCGATCGAACTGCGGCTGCGGCGATGGTCGAGATCAATGTCGAGTTCCGGCAGACGCCAAATGCTCTTTGCGGCTGCCGTTGTCGACGATCAGTGTGGCCGAGCGCAATCCGACCTCGCGCAAATAGGCCGTCGCGTATTCGCGCCGGCGCGCGCGTGCCGAGGCCTCCGACAGCATCTTGACGAGATCGATGCGACCGAGGCTGCCGTCGCTGAGCCCGGCGGCGCTGGCCGACGCGGTCGCTGATTGGTTCTGGCGGTCGCCGCTGGCCGCCCCTTTGTGCTTGTCGACGTCGGCGGCCTCGGTGGGCGCGGAAAATTGCAGCGACACCTTCCCGTCCTCGCCCAGGTAGAGCAGAAGCCGCGGCGAGATCAGATCGACGCTTTCGGGTGCGATCCGCCCCTGCAGCAGCGCCCGGTGGCTGATGGAAAAGGTCGCCGATGGCGCCACCGCCAAGGGCGCATTGCTGCTGTCGGCGATGCGGACGTTGCTGAGTTCGAATTCCAGCTGATGGCGATCATTGAGCCGGGCGGCGACGTTGTCGATCTCGACCCCGAAGCCCGCCAGCTCGTCGGCGATCGCCCGCTGCAGGGGCTCGACCAGAAATGCCAACGGCACCGGCCCGTGCAGCAGCCGCGCGTAGAACAGGCCGCCTGCCAGCGGCCAATACGCCTGTGGTGATGATGAGGGCCTTGGCCAGCAGCAGGACACCGCCGCGCCAGGGCTGCACCGCCGCCGGCGGGCGCCTGGTCGACGTGCGTGTGGTCGGGCGGATAGTGGTCTCCACCACCCGCTTCGCCCCTTGCCCGCCCGTCCTCTTCACGACGCTCCCTCAATGCATGTGGCGCCGAGCCGTCGCCCATATGAGCGAGCGACAAGCAAAGAACTGGCCGCAGTCAGCGGCGCGTTATACGCAACCCCACGCTTGAGACCAACAAAGCGAGGCAAAAGGGACGAAAGGAAGGCGCCTCAAGCGGCGCGGCCCCAATTCTGGCCGAGCCGTACCCGTTTTAAGTTTGCGGCTGCGGTTCCAGGCCCCCGGGGCCCGGCTCCGGCCGCGACGGACGCATCTTGCCGGCCGCTGGCACCGCTGGCCCCGCCGAGCCCTTTCGATTCCTCGTCGTCGTTCGCACGCACGATTTTCTCGCCGCGCATCAGCGCGTTCACTTCCTCGCCGTTGATGGTCTCGAATTCCATCAACGCCTGCGTAATCGCCTCGAGTTTGTCGCGGTTGCCGCCGAGCACCTCGCGCGCCTTGCGCTCGCCCTCGGTGACAATGCGGCGGATCTCTTCATCGATCAGCCTGGCCGTGTCCTCGGACATGTTCTGGCGCTGCGTGATCGCGTGGCCGAGAAACACCTCTTGCTGGTTCTCGTTGTAGCGCAGCGGACCCAGTTTGTCGCTCATACCCCACTCGGTCACCATGCGTCGGGCGAGTTCGGTCGCCTGCATGATATCGCTGGAGGCACCGGTATTGAGATGGTCCTCGCCGTACACGAGCTGCTCGGCCACTCGGCCGCCGAACATGGTGGCGATGCGCGCCTCACACCACTGCTTGGAATAGGAGAGCTTATCGCGCTCGGGCAGGCTCATGGTGCACGCCGAGGGCGCGCCCACGCGGAATGATGGTGACCTTGTGCAGGGGATCGTTGCCCGGTACGAGCAGATTGACCAGCGCGTGGCCGCCTTCGTGATAGGCGGTGGCGAGCTTCTCCTCTTCGGTCATGATCATGGAGCGGCGCTCCGCCCCCATCATCACCTTGTCCTTGGCGTCCTCGAACTCGGCCTGCGTCACCAGGCGCTTGTTGCGCCGCGCCGCCAGCAGCGCCGCCTCGTTCACCAGGTTGGCGAGGTCGGCACCGGAGAAGCCGGGCGTGCCGCGCGCGATGACCTTGGGATCGACGTCGGGGGCCAACGGGACTTTGCGCATGTGCACGCGCAGGATCTTCTCGCGGCCGGCCACGTCGGGATTGGGCACCGTAATCTGTCGGTCGAACCGACCGGGACGCAGCAACGCCGGATCGAGCACGTCGGGGCGGTTGGTGGCCGCGAGGATAATGATGCCCTCATTGGCCTCGAAGCCGTCCATCTCAACCAGCAGCTGATTGAGGGTCTGCTCGCGCTCGTCGTTGCCGCCGCCGAGACCAGCGCCACGGTGGCGACCGACCGCGTCGATCTCGTCGATGAAAATAATGCAGGGCGCGTTCTTCTTTGCCTGGTCGAACATATCGCGCACGCGCGAGGCGCCCACGCCGACGAACATCTCGACGAAATCGGAGCCCGAGATCGTAAAGAAGGGCACGTTGGCCTCCCCGGCCACGGCCCGCGCGATCAGTGTCTTGCCGGTCCCAGGGGGCCGACGAGCAGCGCGCCGCGCGGAATGCGTCCGCCAAGGCGTTGGAATTTCTGCGGATCGCGAAGAAACTCGACAATTTCCTGCAGATCCGGACTTGGCCTCGTCGACCCCGGCCACGTCCTCAAACGTCACCCGGCCGTGCCGCTCGGTCAACAGTTTGGCCTTCGACTTGCCAAATCCCATGGCCCGGCCGCCGCCCGACTGCATTTGGCGCATGAAGAACACCCACACGCCGATCAGCAGCAGCATCGGGAACCAATTCACCAGCACGCCCAGGATGGAGGGCACGTCCTCCTCGGGCGGCTTGGCGGTAATCTTCACGCCTTTTTTGGTCAGGCGCTCGACCAGGTTGGGGTCGTCGGGCGCGACCGTCGTGAAATTGCTGCTCTTGTCGCGGAATGACCCGGTGATGCGATGCTTGGCGATCGTCACTTCCGACACGCTGCCGCTCTCGACGCCGGCCAGAAACTCCGAATAGCTGATTTCGTTACCGGCGGCGACTTTGGCTCGGATTCTGGAACAGGTTGAAGAGAGCCATCAACAACAGGACGATCACGACCCAGATGGCAAGGTTCCGGAAATTCGAGTTCATCGAGTGTCCTTGCTGGCCTGGGACGCCAAACCGCCGCCGCGATCCCAGCTGTTGCGCGCTGCCGGCATGATCCCCGGGCCCGTGCACTTTAACATAGGAGGCTCTTACTACTTTGCCAAGTTTAGGCTCCCGCCGGCCGCGATTTTGCAGGGGGACTGCCCCGAAATGGGGAAGGTTGCGGCAGCAAGACGATCGCGGGGCGGGCCCCGACGCTATGGACGGGCAGGCCCACGCGAGCTTTGCCCCTCTCCGCCGGTCGGCGCACCCCCGCGGCCGGCCAAGGCGGCAAAGGTGGCCGAAACCAACCCACCATCGGAGCGGAACGCGAGGCTTGGGACGGCGATGAGGGCGGCCTCCTTCCAGAAGCCCGGCAAGGCGCGCAAGGTGCCCGATGGCACGCCGCCGGGCAGCAAAACCTGGCGGCGCAGGGTCGCAAGCCCCGCCTGACCCAGGGCGCGCACGGCGACCGGAAAGCCGCTTAGGCCCTGCCGCCACCCAGAAGCGGCCATCCCAGAGCGCCTGCTCGCCGGGCGCCAGGGCGAGTTCCGGCCAAGGCCGGCGACCAGGCTCGCGCTCCAGCAAAATCGTGCCCCGCGCGGCGCGGATCGCCGTCCGCGCCAAGGTCCACCGTCCCGCGGCCTCGGGGCTGGCGAGCGTTTCGGCGAGCGCCTCCAGCTTGGCCAGCGGCACGGGAGCGCCGGCCCCCGGCCGCCCCGATCCCCTTGCCCAACACCCGCACTTGCAGGTCGCTTGGGAGCGCACGCCAGGCGGGGGCATCAATGCTGATGAACCCGCAGGGATCGACGCGATAGCGACCGGCGTCGGCCGCACAAAACTGCGCGAGCGCCCACTCAGAGCCCCGCGCGCTCGCTGCAAGCGCCGCGCGCTCAGGGCCAGGCTGCCCCCGGTCAGCCCCAATTGGGCGAGCGTGGCGCCAGCCGCGCGCCATCGGCTCCGCTCGAAGATGAGCGCCGCATTGCTCGCATCTTCCAACCAGGGCACGCCGCGGGCCTCTAGCGCGGCCCTGAGGCACGTCTTGGCGAGGCCCAGCAGCGGGCGCGCCAGCACGATCTCCCTTCCTCGGTCGCAGCGGGCCCGATAGCATCGGGGCCTCGAGCGGCGCCAAAGGCGCCATGGCGGCGAGCCCATCGAGACCGCTGCCGCGCGCCAAGCGCATCAACAGCGTCTCGGCTTGATCGTCGGCGGTGTGGGGCGGTCATCAGCACGCTGAGGCCGGTGCCGCCCATGAACTCCGCCAGCAAACGGTAGCGCGCGGCGCGCGCGCCGCCTGCACGCCGGTTTTCGGCTTGGCCCCGGCCCAAGGCAAGATGGCGTGGCGAAAGCCGAGCCCCGCGGCCATCTGCGCCACCCATTCGGCCTCCGCGCGCGACCGCTGGCGCAGGCCGTGATCGACGGTGAGCACGAAGGTGTCGGCCGGGGATTGGCCGGACTGCGCCAGCCACTCCGCAAACAGAACCATGAGCGCGGTACTGTCGCTGCCGCCGGAGACGGCGAGCGCCACGCCGGCGGCGCGCGTGCCGATGAGGCTGGCAAACAGGCCATCGAGCTCAGCGCGCCGGAATCGAACGATCAACCGAAGTCATGGGCCTCATGCGCCCCGCGAACGAGCCTCTTTGGCGACCGCCGCCGGCAGTTTTCGCTTGGGGGCGGCGCCGTCACGGCGAAGCGGACGCGCCGACCGGTCGTCCCAGGGACTTTAGCAACCGCGGGGCCAAGGCGCGAGCGACGCGCTCGGCGCCAAAGGCGCTCAAATGGTCATCGTCGCTATAGAGCGGCCGAACCCCATCGGCGACCGCACAGGTCGCCCCGTCACACAAGACGGTATGGGGATAGAGCACCAGGGCGCGGCCCGCGGCGGCAACATCGGCGAGCGCGGCCAGCACCAGGCGCTGGCGGCGCTCGAAGTCGTGCCGCCAGACCGGCGGCAACTCGGACAGCCTCGCGCAGCGCGCGCACCAGCGTTGCTGGCGCATTGTACTGAAGCTCGGGCACCGGGCCGACGAGCACGACGTGCTGGGTGTGTGCGGGGCGAGCCGATCGAGCGTCCGCAGCAGGGCCTCGGCGAGGCCGATGACTTGGCCGCTCGTGGCATCGACAATGCGCCCGGCCTCCCGCCGTCGCCGGGCGAGCGCACGTCGGAGGCATAGTTGGCCCAGCGCCCAGCGACCACCACCAGCTTCGGCTTGTGCTTGGCGATCGCAGCCAAGACCGCGGTGACGAAGCTTTCGCAGTTGCCGTCGACCTTGGCTCCCAATACCGACACCCCTTGAGGGGGCGGACAGTGCGGCATGCTGATGAGTAGCGCCGACTTGAAATCGCGCGACCCCAACAACTCGTGCACCAATTCCGGTGCCAGCGCACCTGCATGCGAGATCGCCCCAGATGACCAAATCGGATCCTTGGCCCTCAACCTTGGGCCAACGGCAGGCCTTGGCCCCAGCCGGGGCATCGTCGAGCCAGGTCGCATCCCTGCTGCAGGCGGGCCGGGACTTGGTGGCCGCGCGCAGCTGGCTCACGGACTCACGCGCCGGCGCGCTCAAGGTCCACAGGCTCGCGCGATCGGCGCGCAGCAGCAGACCCAGCCCGACCACGGCGGCGCAGCCGGCACCGATCGCCGTCACGGCCGCGGCGTTGGGAAGCGCGCTGCCGGCGCGGAACGGCTTTCGACGAACCGCCACAGGAGCTGGGCCGCAAGGAGGACGCCGATCAGAATCGCGACCTGCTCGAGGCCGTTCAGCGGTCGGGCAACGCACATGCGCCAAAAGACGATCACCGGCCAATGCAGCAGATAGATCGCATACGATAGGCGCCCGATCGCCACCACGGTCCTCGTCGACAAAGGCCCTGCACCGGGCCGTCGCCGGCAGTGCCGGACAGAATGACGGCCGCGGCGGCCGCAACCGGCCCGAGCATCATCCAGGTCGGAGTTTGTGGCCCGTCCAGTAGGGCTACGCTGGCGGCGATGCCGCCCAACCCCGCCAGCCCCAGGAGCGTGGGGCGGGGGACCTTAACCTGGTGTGCCTCCGCGCAGGCGATCAGGGCGCCCGCACCGAGCTCCCAGAAGCGCGCCATCGGCATGTAAAGGCATGGCGTGCGCGGAACAAGCCCACCACCACGCACCAGGCCAGTGACAGGACCACCAGGGAGGCCAGGATGCGCGCCGGGGCTGCCGCGCGCGCACGACGAGCACACCCAAGATCAGCGGGAACAGCAGATAGAACTGCTCTTCCAAGCTGAGCGACCAGGTGTGTAGGAGCGGTCGGTAGTGGGCGGCGTCGGCAAAGTAGTTGGTGCGGTCGTGAAAAAGACGTTGGCCGCCGATATCAAGCTCGCCAAGGCACTGCCGGCAAACTCCCGCGTCTCGGATGGCGAAAGGATGATGGAGCCGACGCAGAGGGTCCCCAGCAGCGTCACAATCAGCGCCGGCAAGATGCGGCGCGCGCGACGCAGGTAGAAAGCTTGCAGCGAGAAGCGCTGCTGATCGAGCTCGAGCAAAACGCCGCGCGTGATGACGAAGCCCGAGATCACGAAAAACACGTCGACGCCAACGAAACCGCCAGGGGAACCCGCAAGGCCCAGATGGAAAGCAAAGATGGCAAGCACGGCGAGCGCGCGCAGGCCATCGACATCGGGCCGATAGGCCTCGCGGGCCCACCCCGTATCGCTGCTGAACGCCAAGCTACCCATCACAGGCCCCAGCGCACGGGCGCCGCCCCCGGTGTGCAAAGCTATAATGGGGTCGTCAGCAACCCGCCTTCTGTCGCTCGGCCTGCGCGCTCGTCTTCACGTGCGGCGGAGCGCTCGGGTACTTGCTCGCCAACTCGTTGAAGGACGAGCAGGCCGCATCCTTCTGTCCCAAGCGTTGCAGCGACATGGCAAGCCGGAGAAGGCTCTCCGGCGCCTTGGCGTTGCGACCATAGGTCTGGTAGCCCTTCAGGAACGCGCCGGCGGCGGAACGATACTGCCCGCGCACAAACAGGGACTCTCCCAGCCAATACTGCGCATTGCCGGCGAGCGGATCACTGGGAAACCGCTGCAGGAAATCTTCGAAGGCGGCTTCGGCCGCCCCGTAATCGCGCTGCAGCAGATAGCCGTAAGCCGTCTCGTAGAGCTGTTTGGGCGCTACATCCCCTCCGGCGCGGCACCGCTGGGCAAGGGCACCGCCGCCGCGATCGCTCCGCCGACGGGCGGCGCCACGCATGGGCGGCGGCGCGCCGGGCTGGCTCAAGAGCTGATCGATGTCGTCGCGCTGACCTTGACCACCGGGCGAGACCGTGACGGCGCCGAAGCCTGCACGCCCCGGCGGCGGCGGGCTCGCCTCACCGACACGGGCTCCCTTCGGTGGCTCGGCATTGCCAAAGGTGGAGGAGGGCGCCAAAGCGCCACTGCGACCGGCCAGGGCGCGCATCTGTTCTTGCAGGGTCTCCAGCTGCGCGGCGAGGGCCTGAAGTTGCGTTTCGAGGCTGTCGAGGCGCCCGGCATCGGCGGCGTTGAGCGCCGCGGCGGCGCCGGCATTGCCGCGCCCCAGCGAGTTCGCGCCGACCGGGGCCGGCGCGCCTTTGGCCAACGACTCCAGGGTGCCAACCACCACCTGCATGTCGACCAGCTGTTCCTCGAGCTGCTCAACGCGCTGGCGCAGCGCCGCCTCCCCCGATTGCCCACCGTCCCGCGGCGCGGCAGCCTTCGGCGTCGGCTGGGGCGCGGGCAGCGGCCGCTGCACGGGGGGCCCTGTTGGGCGACGACCGGCGCCGTTGCCAACAGCGCGGCCACCGCCGCGCCCAACACCGCCGCCCATCCAATGGCATAACGTCTCATGCTAGCTCCCATTGCCCCGCCTCGCATTGAAGCTCCGCCGCCCTCTTCAACACGCCTTCCAGGCGGGAGCAAGACCGCCGCCCAGAACACCCCCTTTAACCCGCCGAGAAACACCCGCCCAAAACACCAGCTTAGAACGCTCGCTTAGAACACTGGCTTAGAATACTGGCTTAGAATACTGGCCTAGAATGGCCTTAGAATACTGGGCCGGAAGCTTGGCGCCATGCTGCCCCGGCCGCAGCGGCCTTGCGCGCGGTGCCGGGAGCCGCCGCCGGGGCGGGCGCGCCGGGTCTGACGACCGTCACCGCGCGTCGGTTCTGGGCGGCGCACAGGGAACCCGTGCAGTCGGCAACGGTCTGGTTGCGGCCGAAGGCCGGTGATACAGAATCCGCTCCTTGGCGACACCGAGCTCGATCAGCCGCTGGCGCACGGCATCCGCGCGTAGACGCGACAAGGTCATGTTGTCGTCGCTGGTGCCCGAGTCATCGGCGTGGCCTTCTACCATGATGATGAGGCCGGACTTGCGCGTGAGCCAGTGGGCCTGCGCCTCGATCGCGGCACGCGCGCGCCCACTAAGCTCGGCGCTGCGGTCAGCAAAAAGACACGGTCCCCAACGCTCATGCGGAAGTCGCGGCCGATGCCGGCCGCCATCACGTCTGGCGCACCGAGCTGCATGCGCTCCTCGGCGGACCCCAAAGACGGACACCCAAAGGCTATCGCGCCGGCCAAAACCAAGGCGAGGCCGAGCCATCGACCGCATGGCATGTGGCGTGTTCCCCACGCTTGATGCATCGCGGCCACACTGCGCCCGCATTAGGGCCAAAATTTGATGGCAAGTGGCGCGGGCAAGGCGGCCGGGGCGTGCGACCCAGGGGGTGCGCCACCAAGCGCCGGCCCACGGGTGCCTTCAGGAGCGCGCCTCGGCGCGTCCGTTGAGCACCGTCTGGGCGCGCCGGTTCTGCGACCAACAGGAGATATCGTTGCACACCGCCACCGGACGCTCCTTGCCATAGGAGATCGTGCGGATGCGGCCGGCGTTGATGCCATGGCGGGCTAGGAAGTCGCGCACCGTCTGGGCCCGTCGGGCGCCAAGGGCGATATTGTATTCACGCGTGCCACGCTCATCGGCGTGGCCCTCGATCATGATCGAATACTGGGCATATTGCTGCAGCCATTTCGCCTGATCTCGTCAGCGTTTGCTGGGCCTCGGGCGACAAATCCGTGCTGTCGGTGGAAAAGTAGACGATATCGCCGACATTGACCGCAAAGTCGCGCGAGGATCCCGGCGTTGCCGGGCTGTTGCGGCCGAGTTCGCTCTCGGGTTTGGGAGTGTTCGAGCACGCCGCCAGCAGCAGCGCCACAGCGACGGCCGCCACCACCGGGCCACCCGCTCTGTGCCACTTCGACAGCTGCATGCCGTCCCCCTTGTTTTTGCGGCAAACGGCGGTTCTGCCGCACGCCGATTTCCGATCCGGTTGCAATATCTAGCGAAAGCTTCGTTCAAAAATGTGTCCGCCGCGGCGCCTGCCGGTGAAACGTGGTTTGGCGGCGTGAGACAACCGGGCCCGGCGGGTTTTCCCCGCAATCCACAGTCAACGCAAACTCTAAAACAACCAGGGCCGTAGCAGGGCAGACAAACCTGCCGCGCTGCAGCCCCAATCCTGCGATCTCGTCTGCCAAAGGGCAGCGATCGCTCCGGCTCAACGAGCGACGTCTTGTCACGCTCGCGCCCAGCTTCATCGGTTGATGCTCTACTTCTTTCCGGCATGCGCCGAGAGCGACAGCAGCGATGACAGCTGCGAGAACGATAGCGCCCTTCATGCTTCTTCTCCTAAGGTCTCTTAGAGAGTTGGTGTTAACGCGCTACCTGAGAAACCGGTACATCAGCCCCTAACTTCATGGGGACATGCTCAACCTCGCGGCGACATGCGCCGAGAGCAACCGCGGCGACAACCGCCGCGAGTACGATCACGCTTTTTACGTTCATGGTCTTCTCTCCTACACGTTCGGCAATCGCATCACTTCGCTACCGATGCACAACGCTTAGATCAAGAACGCAGCTGCTTTTGCCAAGGTTTTCCACGGTCGTTGATGCGAAAATGCCACTGGATTTGTGGTGCACAGGACAGACTAGTGGCCCAGTTTAAAGCGCCGAAGTTTGCCCTGATGCAACCGTGCCGCGCTGAGACCTAGAACAACACCAATTTGGTTAAGGTCGCGTAAAGCACCGTTCAATTTCGCTGGGGCGACCAGGCGGGATCCGAGCCGAAGGCCGGCGTCAGCATTTCGGCGCTCGTTGTAGCCGGTGAGGTCGATGGAAAAGAGGCGCGGCCCGCCGGCGCCGCGCGGCTCTCGCGGAAGAACGCCAGAACGCGCCCGTTCGGCGCCCAGGTGGGCCCCTCGTTGTGGAAGCCCTCCGTCAAGGATGCGCTCGCCCGAGCCGTCCGGGACGCATCACCCCGATCAGAAAGCTCGCCGCCGATCTGCTTGGTGAAGGCGATGAGGTCGCCGCGCGGCGACCACACCGGCGTCGAGTAGCGGCCCTCACCGAAGCTGATGCGGCGCTGCCCGGAGCCGTCGGCATTCATGACGTAGAGCTGCTGGGAGCCCGTCGCGATCCGATCTGAACACGACGCGGCGCGCCGTCCGGGCTGTAGCAGGGACCGGTATCGATCGAATTGGATCTGGGTCAGACGGCGCGGACTGGCGCGAGCGCAGGTCCATTTCCACGATCGAGGAGGCGCCGCCCTCGCCGATGCTCATGATGATCCGCTGGCCGTCGGGCGAGAAGCGCGGCGCGAAGGTCATGCCGGGGAAGTTGCCGACCAGTTCGCGTCGTCCGCTTTCCAGGTTGAGCAGAAATACCCGCGGCTGATCGCCGGTGTACTGCAGGAAGGTCACTTCGTGCGAGCTCGGGCTGAAGCGCGGCGTCAGCACCAGCTCCCGACCCTGGCTCAACAGACGCACGTTGGCGCCGTCTTGGTCCATGATGGCCAGGCGCTTGTTGCGGTGATCCTTGGGACCGGTCTCGTCGATGAAGACGATCTGGGTGTCGAAATAGCCTTTCTCCCCGGTCAAGCGCTCGTAGATCTGATCGGCGATCAAATGGCCGAGGCGGCGCCATTCGCCCGCAACCCGACGGCGAGCCGCTGGCCGGCCAGCTGGCGCCCGGAAAGGACGTCCCAGAGGCGAAACTCGGCGGCCAGCCGGCCGTCGCGGCCGCGCGGCCGGCACGGCCGACCACCAGCGCCTGGGCATTGATGGCGCGCCAATCCGGAAAAGCGCGGCGTGGCGTTGTGGTCGGCCAATCGCTGGATGAACGAGTCTGCGATCGAGCGGCTGGAACAGGCCCGAGCGCTCGAGGTCGGCAGCCACCACGTTAGAAAGCTCGACGGCGAAGCGCTGCATCTTCGCCCGGCAAACTCCGGGATCGGCGATCGGAATGGGCTTCAGCGTGCCCTGGGTGATGTCGACCTCGAGGGCCCGCTGCCCGCTGCGGCGGCGCTTGAAGCCGCGCTGCTGCGCCTCGGCGGCGCCGGCGAGGCCAGCAGCAGCGCCCAAACCAACAGCGACGAGGCCAGCAGCGGCCGCAGCGGCCCAACCGCGCCAGGTCGAGCGACGCCTGCGGCTGCAGCCAGCGCCGACGGCGAAAGCGGGCAACCGCCGTCTCACCCACGACAGGCACGAGAACGGCGGCGGGCGCCGGCCGTGGGAGCGAAGGAGGCATGTCCATCACAAGTGACCTTCCCGTGGGCTCGCTTAGGTCGATTCGTCGGCCGATAGTACGGGTTCGCGGCTAGAACATGTCGCGCGGATCGAAATTGAGCACGATATCCTTCCAGAAGTCGTACTTGGCGGGCGGCAAACTGTAGGGCTCGCAAGCCTGCACGGCGCGCAGGGCACTGTCCCGATACCGCCAGGAAGTAGGGGTGTTTTGCGGGTTCATGATCTGCGGCTCGGCCGCCAATCTGCCATCGGGATTGAAGCGCAAGCGCAGCTTGACCTGGGTGTTCTGCGCCGATCTGCCGCCGCCCAGGACGTTCCACTTCGACTGCACGCAGGACTTTATGATTTGCGCCAGAATGGCAAGCTCGCTGGCTGAGAGCTGCTGGTCGCGCCCCTCCGGGGCGCCCAGCACCGGCCCTTGTTGAGGGTTTTCGCCTGCTCGTCGAGCGGCACCGAGGGTCGCGGCGCGCCCTTGTCCGGCATCTTGTTGAGCAAGGCCGAAATCTTTTCCGCATCGAATTTCTTCTTCGCTTCCGCTTCCTTGCGCCGCTTTTCCTCCCTCACGCTTCTTTTTGAGTTCGGCTTCTTTGCGCCGTTTCTCGTCTTCTTGCTTCTTCTTGAGTTCGGCCTGCTTGCGCTCTTCCTCTTCCTGTCGTCGCTTGTCCTCGGCCTGTTTGGTCTCCTCTTCGAGCTTCTTTTTTTCCTCTTCCAGTTTCCTCTTCTCCTCTTCGACCTGGCGCTTTTCCTCCTCGAGTTTCTTCTGCTCTTCGGCCTGACGCTGCTGTTCCTTTAGCATCTCGTCGAGCTTTTTTGCCCTCGAGCGCCGGCAGCGGCGGCAGGGTGGCCGGCTGCGGGCGGCACGGCCGCCAGCTTTTCGGCGAGCGCATCCTTCGGTGGCTCGGGCCTCTCGGGCGGTTCGGCCTTGGGCGCTTCGCCTTCGGCGGCGGCTCGGGCTTAGGCGGCTCGGGCTTGGGCTCCTCCTGGCCGGGGCTGCCGGCTCGGGCGCGGGGAGGCGGGGCGGCGGCGACCGGAGTGGGCTTCGGCGCTTCCTTCTGGCCACGTCCGGCCGTGGGCTTTCCTTGGCTTGGGCCTGCAGCTGCTTGGCCGTCCTCGACCCCAGTCGCAGCTTGGTCACCTCGCCGGGCGTCACCAGGTCAATGGCAATCGGCTCCGGTTCGGCCACGTGAGCGGTGCGAGCGTCTGGATGTTGAGCACCGCCCATACCGAGAACCGCCGCATGCAGACACGAGGAGATGGATCAGCCCGAAGTGCACGCTCCCGTTTCGAACCCCTTGCCAAGCTCTGCTTAAATCTTACCTGCGTCCAGCCGGGCCCGGCTCCTTGCTCGATGTCCTCCGGCCCGCTGACAAAGGTGAATTTCTTGGTAACCACCTCGCGCACGGCGCTGATCACCTCTGACACGCGCCCGTACACGAGTTGCCGATCGCCGCGGAACAGCACCGGATCATCCTCGCCGCTCTTGGCGGTGGCTTTCAGCTTCACGATCAGCTGGGACACATCCAGCGATTCTTCCGAGGAGCCTAGAGAAGATTTTGCCTGTGCGATCAACGGTGACGGTCAGCGGATCTTTGTTGAGATTGAGCGATTGGCCCTTTCGCCGCCGGCAGGTCGACGGGCAGGCCCGACAGCAGGAGCGGCGCCGTGACCATGAAGATGATGAGCAGCACCAGCATCACGTCGACGAACGGCGTGACGTTGATTTCGTGCATGGGTGTGCTTGCGGGCGCGGCTGCGCCGGCCGCCTCCAGGTCTCGCCGGTGGTTGAGAGCTGGCCGCCATGGGCCTCTCCGCTCCTCAGGTCCGCACGTCGATTTGGCGCGACACGATGGCCGAGAACTCGTCGGCGAAGGCCTCGAGCCGCTGGCTGAGTCGCGAGGAGTCGGCGGCAAACTTATTGTAGAAGATGACGGCCGGGATCGCGGCCAGCAGCCCGAGCGCCGTGGCAAACAGGGCCTCGGCGATGCCAGGCGCCACGACCGCCAGGTTGGTGTTCTTGGAGACGGCGATGGCCTGGAAGCTCGTCATGATGCCCCACACGGTGCCGAACAGGCCGACGAACGGGGCCGTCGAGCCGACCGTGGCCAGGAACAGCAGGCGGCGGTCGAGCTGCTCCATCTCGCGGCTGATGGTGACGTCCATCACCTTCTCGACGCGCAGCTGGATGCCGCCCAAGGCGCGGATGTTGCCTTCAACCGAACGCTTCCACTCGCGCATGGCGGCCACGAACAGCGACGCCATCGAGAAGGTGCGACCGTGCGCGACGCTGCTATAAAGTTCCTCTAGCGACTGTCCGGACCAGAACATCTGCTCGAATCGGTCGGCTTCGCGCCGGGCGCGGCGAAAGGCGAACACCTTCTCGACAATGATGGCCCAGGCCCACACCGAGGCCGCCAATAAGCCGAGCATCACGATTTTGACGACGGGGTGCGCCGTCATAAAGAGCTCTAGAAAGGAGAATCCGCCGCCCGCAGCCGGCTTCAACATATCAAGGGGATTCATGGTGTTGTCCGTCTCACGTGACCGCTCAGTGCTGTGGCAGGGGCCGAGCGCTCAGGGGTAGCGACAAGTACCATACGCGGCGCCAATACTGGCGACGCCCCGCCCTCCTTCAGATGTCCATTGCGTACCCGTTTCCCGCCCGCCGGACCAGGGGCCATACTGGCGCCCAATGTGACGGGAATTGGGCCCGCCGCGCCAGCGCCGCGCCTCCGGCCTAAAGGTGCCCGTGCGGGCGCGGCTTTAGGACGGCAGGACCATTTGCGTTTGCATGACGACGGCGCACAGCTTGCCGGCCTGCGACTTGATGGTCGTCTGCCACACCTGCGTGGTGCGGCCGCGGTGCAGCGGCACCGATTCGGCCGTCACCTCCGTGTCGACCGCGGCTGCACCGAGGAAATTGGTTTTCGATCTCGATCGTCGTCGTGCGCGTGTTGGGCGGCAGGTTGACGACCGTGCCAATGGCGCCCAGCGTGTCCGCGAGCGCCATGTAAGCGCCGCCGTGGCATAGGCCTCCCGAGGTGCACAGGTCCGGCCGCACTCGCATGCTGGCAACGATTTTATCCTTGCTCGCCTCGAGGATCTTGATGCCCATAAGACCCGGAAACAGGGGCGCCATGTGCTTCTGGAAGTCCTCGGCAGCCAGCATTGCAGCGTCTCCTATTGCGGCTCGGTGCAGGACCCCAGGGGACCCCAGGGCCCCCGGGGCCCCCGAAGTCTAAGCCAGCGGATTTTTCGCCTGCAAGGCATCGCGCAGATGCCCCGAGAGGCGCAGCGGCTTGCCCGCGGCCGACATCAAGACCACCATGACCTCGGCGGTAAACAAAAGCACCTCGCCGCGGCTGATGCGCTGGTCGAGGGTGAGCGTGGCCGCCGTCATCGTGCCCACGCGCGTTGTCACCTCGAGGATCTCATCGATGCGCGCGGGCTTCAAAATTCGAGCGCCATGCGCCGCACCACAAAGGCCGCGGGTTCACGGCCGCCGCCGCCAGCCAGCAGCGCGCGATGATCGTTGCCAAGCGCGCGCAAAAGTCCGAGCGGCCGCGTTCGCACCAGCGCACGTAGCTGCCGTGATAGACGAGGCCGGAGAAATCCGTGTCCTCAAAATAGACCCGAACGGGCAACACATGGCGCCGCCCGGCGGCGTCCTGCACCAGCTGGCCGGAAATGTCGGGCCAGCGGCGCTGCGCTTCAGACGGCGACATCGACCAGTACGATCTCCGGCGGTACCCCCATCCGCACCGGCAGAATAGAGCACCCGAGCCCGCCCGAAACGATCAAATGCCGATTGTTTTCGACGATATGCCCGTAGGCGAACCGATTGCCGAAGCGGGAGGGCACCATCGGCGAATAGCCAAATAGCCGCACCTGCCCGCCGTGCGTATGCCCGCTCAGCGTCAGCGCCACGCGGAGGGCACGCGCGGGAAGATGTCGGGCTCGTGCGCGAGCAAGATCACCGGGGCCGCGTCGGTGACCTGCCCCAGCGTACCGGCGAGATCATCGACGCCCTGGAAGCTGCGCCAGGCCCCAGCCCGGCGGCGGCGAATAAAGGCCAGTTGATCGCCGAGCCCGGCCAGCCAAAAATGCTGCCCATCCTTGGCCAGGCGCACCGCGGCGTTTTCATAGACGGGGATGCCATTCTTTTCGAGCACGCGCCGGCCGTGCACGGGCCCGGCAAGCTTGCGCTGGGCGGCCAGATCGTCCCACCAATCGTGGTTACCGAGCACGGCGTGGACGCCAAGGGGGGCCCGCAGCTGGGCCAACGCCTTGGCCCAATCCTGCGGCGCGATGGGGCGCCCCTTGAATTTGTGGCTGGCTGCGAAATCGCCGAGCAGCACGACCGTGTCGGCGCCGAGCGCATTGGTAGCCTCGACGATCGCCTCGATCCGCCCCAGCGGCATCGCCGGGCCGCCGGCGTGCAGGTCGGCAATCACCGCGATCGACAGCGTCAGGCTCCGCGGCCAGCCGGGCGGCGCGAGGGCATAGCGCGTCACGTCAAGCCGCCAGAGCGGTTCGACGGCAAAGCCGTAGCCGCTGCCGAGGGCCAGCGTGCCGGCGCCGGACCAACCCAACGTCTTCAGAAACCTGCGGCGGGAAATCCTAATCACGGTGCTCGTTCCTACTTGGCCGCGAGAACCCCGGCAGCGCGCCCATCGCACGCCCAGGGATCGCGGCCGGTGGTGTGACGGCAAAGCATGGAAAAGTTGGGGCGCGCGGGCGGCTACCCGAGGCCGCATGCGCTTGCCCGCGATGGAAATGGACGGGCACCCGACCAACACCAAGGGTGCTCGCGTCAAACCCGCCTTGCCATTGCCGTCTTCGCTTTCGGATCTCCTCGAACAGGCCAATTTGCGGCGTGGCGGCGCGCGCCGGCCCACTCAGGCCCAGGTGTCTGTAGGCGCGCAGGGTCAGCACGCGCCCGCGCGGCGTGCGGCCGATGAACCCCTGTTGCAACAGGTAGGGCTCGACGATCTCCTCCAGGGCGTCGCGGGGCTCCGAGAGCGCCGCCGAGATCGTTTCAATGCCGACCGGTCCGCCCTCATAGTTCTTGGCGATGCAGCTCGAGATAGCGATGATCGAGGGCATCGAGCCCTTCGCTGTCCACTTCGAGCTGACGCAGCGCCCGATCGGCCATCTCGGCGGTGATGACTTTCGCCTTCTCGACGGTGGCGAAATCGCGCACGCGCCGCAAGAGCCGGCCGGCAACGCGCGGGTGCCGCGCGAGCGTCGCGCGATTTCCGCGGCGCCCTCCGGGCTCATGGCAACCTTCAACACGCCCGCCCCACGGCTCACGATCGTGGTCAGTTCGCCGTGGCTATAGAAATTGAGGCGCACCGGGATGCCGAAGCGGTCGCGCAAGGGCGTGGTCAACAGGCCGGTGCGGGTGGTGGCGCCGATCAGCGTGAACTTGGCAAGGTCGATTTTGACCGAGCGCGCCGCCGGTCCTCGCCAATAATGAGATCGAGCTGATAGTCCTCCATGGCCGGGTAGAGAATTTCTTCCACCGCCGGACTGAGGCGATGGATCTCGTCGATGAACAAGACGTCGCGTTCCTCAAGATTGGTCAACAGCGCCGCCAGGTCGCCGGCTTTGGCGATGACCGGGCCGGAGGTGGCGCGAAAGCCAACCCCCAATTCACGCGCCATGATCTGGGCAAGCGTCGTCTTGCCGAGGCCCGGAGGACCTGCAAACAGCACGTGATCGAGCGGATCGCCGCGCCCCTTGGCCGCTTCGATAAAGATCTTGAGGTTGGCGCGCGCCTGCTCCTGGCCGATGAATTCGCGCAGGTATTGCGGGCGCAGAGACGGCTCTGCGTCATCGGCTTCGCGCTTGGCCCCCGTCACAAGGCGGTCGGCATCGGACATGGTTTGTTCTGATGGCGCTATTCGGGCAAGGCGTCAAGAACCGACATCGGCCCTGCGCGCCGCGTCCCAGGCGCGCGGCGGCGGCCTCCGCAAACGCCCGAGCAGGCCCTCGCGCCGGCTTTCCCCAACAATTTGGCGCGATGAGCCCTGTGCTGGGCAGCACAGCGCGACGGCGGCCCAGCTGCTGTGGTGGTCCCCGGGGAGTGATAGCGGCGGGTCCCTCCTCCTCCCTGCCGCGGACTGCGGGGGCGCACCCCCGCCTTCACTCCCCGCCCAACTCAAACGAGCCACGCTTGGCCCGGCACGCCGCCAGGGGTTCAGACGGGTGGTTCCATGGAATAGATGTTTTGCGGGGCGACGGTCAGACTGAGCGCCATGCGCACGGCCACCGCCAGCACCAACAGAGCAAGACCCGCGCGCAGTTGCTCAGCCTTCAGGCGCTCACCGAACCCGACGCCGAACTGGGCACCGATCACGGCGCCGGCAATCAGGGGCAGGGCCAGGACGACATCGACGCTATGATTTTGCACGGCCTGTAGGATCGTCGTCAGCGCCGTGACGCAGACGATTTGGAAGGTCGAGGTACCGATCACGATGCGCGTTGGAATGCGCAACAGGTAGATCATGGCTGGCACCAACAGAAAGCCGCCGCCAACCCCCATGATGGCCGTGAGCCAGCCGATGAAGGCGCCCATGACGAAGAGTGGAATGGTGCTGATGTAGCGCTTGAGCGGCGGAAGCGCTGCTTGAGCGGCAGGCGCTCGATCCAGCCGTGCTGGCCGCCGCGATGGGAGGCGCTGGCAAGCTTGGCCGGGAGGCGCGCAAGGCGCGGACGCTCTCGATCAGCATCAAGGCGCCGACCACGCCGAGCAAGATCACGTAGGTCAGGGCCACCACCAGGTCGAGCTGGCCCCAAACCCGCAACCAATAGAGGACTTTGACCCCGGCGAAAGCCCCCACAAAGCCGCCGGCAACCAGCAGCGTGCCCATGTGCAGGTCGACGTTGCCGCGCTGCCAGTGGCCGAGCGCACTGGAAACGGAGGCCGCCACTACTTGGCTGGCACCGGTACCGACCGCAATCCCGGGCGGCACGCCGAGGAAGATCAGAAATGGCGTCAGAATAAAGCCACCGCCGATACCGAACATGCCGGAGAGCACGCCGATCGCCAGCCCCATGCCGAGCAGCATGGACGCATTGAGCGAAAGCTCGGCGACGGGAAGATAGATCTGCATCGGTCTATGAGACGAGAACTCGGCTCGGCTAGGATGTCAATGCGGCTCCGGCAAGGCATCCCCATCGCCGCCATGGTGCGGCACCATAACCTATCGCGCCAGCTCCTTCAGCCCACGGCGAATGAGTTTTGCCGTATCGACCGCCTCGCCCAGCTCGTGGACGGCGACCGCCACCGCCTGGCTCGCCTGGCCGGGCTGATAGCCAAGGTTGGTCAGCGCCGAGATCGCCTCCGCCGCCGCGTCGCCGGCGGGCACAGCCGAGCCGCCTTTTTGGCCCCGCTGGGAGCTCCCGAGCGCGGCGACGGTGAGTGCCGGCGCCTTGTCCTTCAGCTCCGCGACGATGCGCTGCGCCAGCTTTTTGCCGACCCCGGGGCCTGCTCGACGGCCGCCCAATTCTGCAGCGCAATGGCGTTGGCCAGGTCCTGAGGCGCCAGCGTGCCCAAGACGCCGAGCGCCACCTTCGAGCCGACGCCTTGAATGGTCTGCAAGGTGCGGAACCAGGCGCGCTCGATTTCGCTGGTAAATCCAAACAGGCGGATCGCATCCTCGCGCACATGCGTCTCGATGGCGAGGCTCACCTCCTGCCCCAGGCTCAACGCACGCAGGGTTCGCGCCGAGGCCTGCACCTCATAGCCAACGCCGCCGACGTCGACGATGGCGTGAGCTTCACCGATGGCATCGACCGTGCCCCTTGAGCTTGCCGATCATCTAAGACCCGCGCACAGCTTTGGCGTCCAATCCGCAGCGCAACGGATTGCGCCCCAACGAGATCCGCCAACCCGGCGCGCGCTGGGTGATACTGGGCGGCACCCGGCTCACGCGGAAATCTCCCGCGCGCGCTGGCCGAGCGGCGCCTCGCTGAGGCGCAGGCTTGCCCGGTGGCTGGCATGGCACACGGCAATGGCCAAGGCATCCGCCTCATCGGCGCTCTCGAATTTGGCGCGCGGGAGCAGGAAGCCGACCATGGCCGCGATCTGCTGCTTCTCGCCGTGCCCCGTACCGGTAATCGTCTTTTTAATGACATTGGGCGGATACTCGGCCACCCGCAAGCCGCGCTGGGCCGGTGCCAACAGCGCCATCCCGCGCGCCTGCCCGAGCTTCAAGGTTGCGCGCGCATCTTTGTTGACAAAGGTCTCCTCGACCGCGGCCTCCTCCGGCGCAAAGCGCGCGATCACTTCGACCAGTCCCGCGTGCAAGGCGCGCAGACGATAGGCGAGAGCGTCCTCGCTATCGGAGGTGATGAGCCCGCTTGCCACGTAGGACAGGCGCGCACCCTCCGCAACGATGACGCCCCAGCCGGTGCGTCGCAGCCCCGGATCGATGCCGATGATACGAATCGGATGCGTTGCCATGATCCCCGATAGCACGATAGGCGGGCCCCTGGCTCTGCCGCGGCGCGAATTCTGGCGCGAAAGTCCAGGGCCGCGCAAGTTCGCCGTGCACTTTCAGGACCGGCGCGACCCGGCCGGGACATAGCGCCAGGCGCGGCGCTCAGGCCGCCGTCAGTTTGGCCATGACCGCGTCCGACACTTCGAAGTTGGAGTAGACGCTTTGCACATCGTCGTCCTCCTCCAGGCCCGCGATCAGCTTGAGGACGGAGGCGGCCTTGTCTTCATCGACGGACGTGGTCTGCACCGGCTTCCAGAGCGCCTTGACGGTCTCAGCCTCCCCGAGTTTGGCCTCCAGCGCCGCCGATACGGCGCCCAGATCGGTAAAGGTCGTGGAGATGACGTGCCCGGTCGGGTTCGATTGCACGTCTTCGGCCCCGGCCTCGATGGCCGCCTCGAGCACCCGATCGGCAGACCCCGCCGCGGCCAGGTAGGTGATTTCTCCGACGCGCACGAACATGTGCGAAACGGCGCCGGTGGCGCCGAGATTGCCGCCATATTTTGTGAACAAGGCGCGCACCGCACCGCCGGTGCGGTTGCGATTGTCGGTCAAGCTCTCGACGATGATGGCAACGCCCGCCGGGGCCGTAGCCTTCATAGCGCATCGACCTCGAAGGTGTCGGTGTCGGCGCCGGCCGCCTTTTTGATGGCCCGTTCGATGTTGTCCTTCGGCATGTTCTCGGCGCGCGCCGACTGGATGGCGAGCCGCAGGCGCGCATTCATGCCGGGATCCGGCGAGCCGGCCTTGGCGGCCACCGTGATTTCCCGGGCCAATTTGGCGAACACCTTGGCCTTGGCCGCGTCCTGGCGACCCTTGCGGTGCATGATGTTCTTGAATTGGGAATGGCCGGCCATTTTGGTTCCAACGGTGTAGGCACCCAAGCCTGCGGCAGGGGTCGTTCTTGCCAATGGGCCTCGGCCAGACCGCGGCGAGCGTCGCCGTCGCTTGACGCCAGAGCGGCCAAGTTGCCGCGCCCGGCGCGCCGTTCGGGCCCCTGGAGACGCGGTGCCCCTGGCCTCACGCTTATAGGAGGGCGCTTTTGGCAAATCCAGAGGAGGCGCGCCCGGCCCGGGGCATGGCCGTTAAGGATTTGTTTACACTTCGCGCCTAGCGTCCGCAGCAGGAATGCAAATCGCATTCTGGATTTGCCGCCCTGCTGCCCATGGCGCCAGATCCAGGGAGCCGCGAGTATCAGCTCTCTTCCCACACACCAAAAGAGACGGATTGGCCGTCTCTTGCAACAAGACTGACCCTCTCTCTTCTCATTCGACCCAGAACAGCGGCTCGGTAGGTGCAAGAACACCACCGAGCCGCACGGCTTTTGTGCGCATCGCCAGCCCGGTGGCATCGTCAATCTCGACCGCGAGCGCGCTCAGCGTGCCGGGCCATGCGCCGGCTCGAAGCGGCCGCGCGGGATCTTGCTCAAGAAGCGGTTGAGCGGCTCCTCCCGATCCATGCCCAACACCGATTCGTAGTCGCCGCACATGCCGACATCGCACATGAACGCGGTGCCTTGCGGCAGCACGCGCTCATCGGCGGTCGGCACGTGCGTGTGGGTGCCGACGACGCAGCTGGCTCGGCCGTCGAGAAAGTAGCCCATCGCCTGCTTTTCGCTGGTGGCCTCGGCGTGGAAGTCGACCAGGATGGCATCGGCGCCCTGCTTTAAGCCGCAGGCGGCAAGTTCTGCGTCGATGGCGCGAAATGGGCAGCCGAGCTCGGGCATGAAGATCAGGCCCATGGCATTGATCACCAGCACCTCGGCGCCGTTGCCGGCCTTGAACAAGCCTGAACCCTTGCCCGGCGTACCCGGCGGATAGTTGATCGGGCGCAGCAACCGGTCATGACGCGCAATGAAGACGAGGGCCTCCTTCTGATCGAAAGCGTGGTTGCCCAGCGTCACGACGTCGGCGCCCGCGCCCAGCAAGTCCTCCAGGATGGGCTCGGTAATGCCGAAGCCGCCGGCGGCGTTTTCCCCGTTGACCGCCACGAAATCGAGGCCATAGCGCGCCCTCAGCCGGGGCAGCTCGTCGAGCACCACCTGGCGGCCCGAGCGGCCGACGACGTCGCCGATGAACAACAGCCGCATGTGCTAGCCCACACACCGGTTCGGACCCGACGGGTCAGCACCCAGTCGAGCCGCTCGTCATAGTCGAGATGCGGCACCGCGTCGACGCGTTGCTCCTCAAAGGCAATGCCGACCGCCACGATGAGCCTTGCGCGCGCGCAAGCCGCGCAAGGTGCGATCGTAAAAGCCTCCGCCATAGCCCAGGCGCCAGCCCTCGCAATCGAAAGCCAACAGCGGCACGAGGAGAACGTCGGGCTCCACGCGCGGTTTGTCGGGCGTCGGTTCGGCGATGCCCCAGACGCCGGCCGCGGTCTGATCTCCGGGCTGCCAGGCGCGGAACAGCAAGCGGCTTGCCCTTGCCGTCGATCACCGGCAAGGCCAGCGGCACGCCGTCGGCGGCGAGGCGGCGCAGCAGTGGCCAGAGCCGGAATTCATCGGCGAGCGGCGCGAAACCGGAAACGATGGCCGTGCCGCCTGCCGGCGGCAGGAAGCCAAGCCCCACCTCGGCAATGGCGCTGGCTGCCTGCGCCTTCTGCGCGGCCGTGTAGCTCGCGCGTTGGCTCTTGGCCCGCGCGCGCAATGCCCGCTTTTGCTCAAGGATCGTCTGGCTCACACCGTCGCCTTAGCGCACTTCGGCGCCCTGCGCGAGCACGGAGAAAACAGCAGAGCCGCGAAAGCCGTGCGAGCGGCGATCCCGCGCGGTCCCTACGAGATGTAGGTGGGCGCCGTGTGTCCGGAACCACGATCCCGGACAGGGACAGCTCCCGTGCGGATCTTATAGGCCCCCGGGTCGCATTGCTCACCACGCACCCCGCAGCCCTGCGCGCGCAGAGATTAGGCCGCGTCCACGAAAATCAATGCGGCAAAAATCAGTGCGGAAGAAAGGCCGGCGGGCCGACCGGGCCACGCCAGCCCCGGGCTTGGCAAGCGGCGGGCTTGCAGGAGAGGATGCAACGGGGCGCCCTTCGACCGGCCTCATGTCGCCGGCACGTCCTGAGAGCCTCCGCCATTTTGGCTGAGCGGCTCTGGCATGTTCATCGCCCGCGAGCGCACGCCGGATGTGGGGCGGCTTTGCGCGGGCCCGGATCGCACCTCACATCGGAAAACTATCAAGCTTTGCCCTGAATGATGTTCTGCAGGGAATCCAAGGCCCAAGCCAAGCGGTCGCGCACGTGCGCCTGGGCTTTCTCGAGGGCCTCCACCCGGGCCTCGGAGCGCTCCAGCTCGAGCCGCAGTGCGTCGCGCTCGCGCTCGAGCGCCACCAGCCTGCGTCGGCGGTGCCGGACGGTTTGGGTGCTTTCGATTTGCTGCGCTCAGATGGTACTCGCGCAGCGGCAGTCTTTCTGCTCGCAGCATCCCCGCGGCGTGGGGTCATCGCATAAACCATTGTTTCTTGCGCCGCCTGAAATATGCGGCGCGGCCCTCGACTTTGCGACGATAGGTAGGCCGACCCGCACCGTCAACGCATCGCAGATTGCAATTGCCGCGGCGACTACGTCGCGGAGGTGAACACAAGGGTCGTATTGACAGCGCCGCGTTCACCCACCACTAGACAGCACAAAGGCAGGGTGCCGCCCGCAAGCCACAGCGCTGCCGCGTCTGAGTCCGAGGCCGCAGCCCGCCACCTGTGCAGCGCGAGCGAATGGAGCAGCCAATGGCCGTCAGAATAGCAATTTCCGGTTTCGGCCGTATCGGCCGCAACATCTTGCGCGCCATTGTGGAAGCCAATCGCAAGGACATCGAAATCGTCGCCATCAATGACTTGTTCTCCGCCAAAGACAACGCGCACCTCCTGCGCCATGACAGCGTGCACGGCCGCTTCCCGGGCGAGGTGACGGTTGCAGGCGACAGCATCGACGTCGGCAGCGGGCCGATCAAAGTGCTGGCCGAACGCGATCCCAAGAAACTCCCTGGAAATCCTCAACATCGATGTGGTGATGGAGTGCACCGGCATCTTCACCGACCGCGACAAGGCTGCCGCGCACCTGGAAGCCGGGGCCAAGCGCGTGCTTGGTATCGGCACCGGCCAAAGCTGCCGATCTGACGGTGGTCTATGGGGTCAATCACGACAAGCTGACGCGTGATCACAAGGTCGTGTCGAATGCATCCTGCACCACCAATTGCTTGGCTCCCGTCGCCAAGGTGCTCAATGACCTGGTCGGGATCAAGTCTGGCTTTATGACCACGATCCACGCCTATACCAACGACCAGAACGTGCTCGATCAAGCCCACAAGGACATGCGGCGGCGCGCGCAGCCGCCCTCAACCTGATCCCCACGTCGACCGGTGCGGCGGCCGCCGTCGGCCTCGTGCTGCCGGAACTCAAGGGCAAGCTCGACGGCACGGCGATCCGCGTGCCCACGCCCAACGTGTCGGTGGTCGACCTCAAATTCATCCCGGGTCGCGAGACCGGCAATCGACGAGATCAACACGGCGATGCAGCACGCCGCCAAGCAGGAGCTGAAGGGCATTCTGGCCGTCAGCGACGGAGCCGCTGGTGTCGATCGACTTCAACCACAACCCGCACTCCTCGACCTTCGACCTGACGCAGACGCAGATCGTCGACGGCAAGCTGGTGCGGGTGCTCGCCTGGTACGACAACGAGTGGGGCTTCTCCAACCGCATGGCCGACACCGCCGTGGCGATGGGCAAGCTGCTCTTAGCGCCCGCGCTGGACACACGGCTTTTTCTGCCTCAGGTCCTGGGCGGGCGCGGCCGGCCCAGGTAGCGCGCACATCAGGCCGACGAAGAGCATGACTAGACCACCCGAGGGCCACGGCGGGGCCGCCTCCCAGTTGCGCGAACGCGAGGCCATAGAGCACGGGTCCGGTCGCGTGCCCCAAGAAAAAGAACGAGGAGTGCAACGAGGTGACACAGCCGCGGGCGCTGACGGAAAGCTCCGTTGCCTCCACCTGAATGCAGCCGTGCAGCGAGTAAAACCAATTCCGAGGAGGAGGAAGGCCGCCAACTGCAGCGGCCAGGGTGGATTGGCGGCAATCACCAGGAAGGCAAGGGCTGAGATCGCACCCCCACCAATCATCAGACTTCTGGGTTGCCAGCGCCGGGTCAACAGGCGCATCGAGCAGTGGAATAGACGACGCCACCGATGGAAAAGCCGCCGATGACAATGCCAGCAATCGCGGCACGCGGCTCGCCGGCGGCGACGAGGATCAGGGCAACGAAGGGAAAACAGCCCGGAACACCGCCACGCCCTCGAGGAAGACGGCGGCAAAGCAGAACTTGGCGCGTGGGTTGGCGAAGATGCCTTGGTAGCCAGCGGGTATGGCGCGCAGATCAAGCCGGCCCGACTGCGCGCGGCGGCCTGGCGAAGGTTGAGCCGGGCATTGAGGAAGGCGGCAGCACCACAGGCGCCGATGATCCAGAACACCGCGCGCCAGCCCAGCAAATCCCCAACCATGCCGGGCAAACGCGGCGCCGATCAGGTTGCCGCCGATGGTGATTGCCAACCAGCGGGCAATCGCCACCTGCCGCCCGCCACCGGCACGGCATCGGCAATGATCGCCAAGCCGACGGGAAAGATGCCACCGGTTGCCATGCCGCATACGATCCGGGCCAGCATCAGTACCGCGAAGCTTTGCGCCAGAGCTGGAGATGCACGAGACGATGATGATGATCGCCAGGCAGGTCACCATCAGCCGGATTTTCCCCACCATGCTCGGCGAGCGGGCCCAAAATCGGCTGCACCGAAGGCGAAGGAGCAGAGCAAATGCCGTCGAGAGCAGGGCCACGCTCGCCGCGTCGACCGCAAGATTGTGGGCGATGGAGGGGATCAGCGGATCAAGCGCGCGCGCCGACAGGGGCCGTGGCAAAGCCAATGGCGCTGACGTGGGTGATGAAGCTGGCTGGCGGTGATGGCGCGGTGGGAGGGGCGGCATTGCGGACGCGATGGCGAGACGGGCAACAGCCCATTAGCCGAATGCCCGGCGGCCGTCATGCCGCTTGCGCCGCAAATGCCGCCGACGGCCCCGCATTGACGAGGCGCACATTGCCGCAGCAGACCGAACTCCGGCCTGCCGTAAGGCGCCTGGCCTGGCTCTGCCCCATCGCCCTTAGGTGATGAGCTGCAGGAAGATGAGCAGCAAGCCCGCCACCGAGACCGCCTCAAGCCGCCGTGCGCACCCAGCTGACGCCGGCGATGTAGAGGACGGCGTGGGCGACGCGACCCCAGAAGAACAGCTGGGCGCGAGCACGGTCAGGTTGTTGCTAACGTTGAGGGCGCGCGCGGCCAGCACCAGGATGGCAAACAACACCAGGCTTTCCGGCATGTTGCGGTGCGCCCGTTCGGCGCGTCCGGCCCAGCCCTGCAGTTCGGGCATGTTTTCAGCGGTTGCCGCGGCAGCTTCGGCAATCCGACCTGTTGGATCGCCCCAGGCGTCGCCACCACGACCAGAACCACCGTCAAGGCCACGGACCACAGCAAATACATGAGCTCGGGTGTCATGCGCATGCGCCCCTCCCCGGATCGCGAGATCGATGCTGCACAGACGTAAGCGTGCTGTTCCGTAGACTGTCGAGTGTGCTGGTGTGCGTTGCGATGAAGCCGGCATTACCGCTTGTTGAGGGCGTCGATGATCACGCGGCGGAGGCGTTGGGCGAGAAGCGTGTAGCCCCTTGGGCGTATAGTGAATGCCATCCTCGCGCAACTCGCTCGCCGGCAGTTCGGCCAGCATACTCGTTTCTCGATGATCACGAGCTTGATGCCGCGGCCGTCGAGGCGGCGGCCGATTTCGGCAATGTTGGTGGTGCGCATCCGCGCCGCGCTGCTGTAGCGCTCATCGTTGGTTCCCGGCTGCAGGATGACGAGGTGGGTGCCGGGCGGCACCTCGCGGTCGAGCCGCGCCAACATGGCGCCGGAGGTGTCGCCGGGGACGCCGGCATTGGCCACGCTTGCCGGCATGCCCTTGGCCGCGAGCAAGGCCTCGAGCTGGGCGGGATAGCTCTCGGACGCGGCCACGCCCCAGCCCGCGGTGTTGCTGGCGCCCAGGGCCACGATCCTCAGCGGTGCCGTTTGGGCTAGGCCGGCAATCGCGGGCCAACGACAGCAGGAGGCCCCAGCAGCCTCGAGCGGCGCCATGCGGCAAAAAGTGGGCATTGTTCCTCTTCCGTCCACCGGATTGCCGTCCGCAGTGCGCAAAAACGTGCGAACGGCCCCGCCGCGGCTCACGTTTTATTCAGGCGACGGCCCCGTGCTGCCCCTGGTCGCGTCGCAGAAATGCCGCTGGCAATGCAACCACAGCCGTTTGTAGCAGATTTCCCGTCAGATCGAGGAGGAAACCATGACCCAATCGCTTGAAGCCGTCGCACAGGCCATGGTGGCGCCCGGCAAGGGCATCCTGGCCGCCGACGAAAGCACCGGCACCATCAAGAAGCGCTTCGATGCGATCAAGGCCGAGAGCACGGCAGACAGCCGCCGCGACTACCGCGAGATGCTGTTCCGCTCGCACGGAGGCGATGCAGAACCACATCTCCGGCGTCATCCTCTACGACGAGACCATCCGCCAGAAGGCCAAGGACGGCACGCCGCTGGCCAAGATCATCGCAGACGCCGGGCGCGCTGCCCGGCATCAAGGTCGACGCCGGCGCCAAGCCGCTGCCGTTCTGCCCCGGCGAGACTGATCACCGAGGGCCTCGACGGCCTGCGCGAACGCATCGACGACTACGTCGGCCTCGGCGCCAAGTTCGCCAAGTGGCGGCGCCGTCATCGACATCGGCAAAAATATGCCCTCCTACAACTGCATCAACGCCAACGCCCAGGCGCTGGCGCGCTACGCGGCGCTGTGCGTCGAGGGCGGGCTGGTGCCGATCGTCGAGCCGGAGGTGCTGATGGACGGCGAGCACGACATCGACACCTGCGAGAAGATCACGGAGTGGATGCTCAAGGAGGTCTACACGCAGCTCTACTACGCCAAGGTGCCGCTCGAGGCAGACCGTGCTCAAGCCCAACATGGTGATTGCCGGCAAGAAGTGCGCCAAGCAGGCGAGCCGCCAGGAGGTGGCCGAGCGCACCGTCAAAGATCCTGAAGCCGCTGCGTGCCGTTGGCCGTGCCGGGCATCGCCTTCCTGTCCGGCGGCCAATCGGACGAGGATGCCACCGCGCATCTCTCGCTGATGAACCAGCTGGGCCCGTTGCCCTGGAAGCTGTCGTTCTCCTATGGCCGCGCGCTGCAGGCCGCCCGCAGAAGGCTGGGCGGGCAAATCCGGAAAACTACGCCGCCGGCCAGCGCGCCTTCGGCCACCGGGCCAAAATGAACGGTGCCGCCGCGCTGGGCAAAGTGGTCACCAGCCATGGAAAAGGCGGCGTGATCGACGCCGCCCGGCTTTGCAGCAGGGATAGGGCCGCGCGGCGCCGTCAGGCGGCGCGCGGTCTTTGACCAGCGAGCGCGGTCTGCCTATGGAAGCGCATCATGGTGAACAGGCCGAAAGGCCTGAGCCCGCGCTGTTCCATCAACACGAGATCGTCGCACACCAGCACGCGCTCGACATCGAACACGGGCCGCCAACCCAGCATGTCGGCAAACGGCGCCATGCGGCGCTCCACCCAACCGCGCATGCCCTCCTCGGCACTAAAGTGGTTGACGATCAGCACCTCGCCGCCCGACCGACACACGCGCGACAGTTCGGCATGACCTTCTCCGGATTGGGCACCACCGTCATGACGTACATCGCAACCACGGTGTCGAAAGACGCATCATCGAACTTGAGATCCCCCGCATCCATCTCGTGCAGACCCGTGACGTTGCTGAGATGTTCAACCATCACCCGTTCGCGTGCTTTTTCCAGCATGTCCGGCGAGAGGTCGATGCCCACGATTTCGAGATGGCGACCATAGGTCGGCAACGATAGGCCGGTTCCCACGCCCACCTCGGCACGCGTCCTGGCGCTGATTGATGATCTCGACGGAATGTTTGCGCCCTTCGGCGGCGACGAAGCCGAAGGTGCGGTCGTACACGGGGGCCCAGCGCCGATACGCGCTTTTGATGGCCTCTTCATCCATCTGGGAACTCGTCTCAGAGACATCCCTAAAACCGCTTGAAGAACTCCTTGTGCGCGCGGCTCCGATGACTGCGGCGATCAACGTCATGACGTACTCGTCTCCTCATTGGCACAACTGTCAGCGGGCGCTGACGTGCTCTCCACTCAATGCGGCCAGTGCGGCTTCCCGTCCACCTGCGCACGCTGTTCCGCCGGGCTCAGGGCACGGCTGGATCCAACCCACCGCCGAGCAGACGCGCTTGCGCGGTGGTATTCGCATAAAACACACATGCCTGCCCGGCGGCAATCCCGCTAGTCGCCATCCTGCGGCAGAACCTCGCCACCCTCTGCGCACGGGAGGGAACAGCGTCGGCGGGCTGCGGCGGGGCGACTCGAGGCGTATCCGCACGGCCCGTCGAGCCCACACCTCGCGGGATCCCCGGATCGTCGCCCAGCCGGTTTCACGTTGCGCAGTCGCAGCTGGCCCCGGGCGATGCAGGCTTTCACGCGCGGTCCCACGACCACCTCTTTCCACCGTCGGCATCGAGCCACTACCGCGACGTGCAGACCCGGAGCCGGTCCCAGGCATGCCGGTACCGAGGCCGCGGCGCAGCCGATCAGTGCGGTTGATGATGCCACTATGGCGACCGAGGCCTGGCGTCGCGATCGATGTGCACGATCTCGCCCCGGCCTCCGCCGCGCCGGGCTTCAGGAGTCGCTCCACAAATGTGGCTGTAAGCGGCCTTGACGGCACGCTAAGCAAGATGTCCTGAGCTCTATCCGCGCGCCGTCGGCGACCGTCAGGCATCGCTGCGCGCGCTGAACGCGCGCGCCGCTGGCGCCGGGGGCGCGCCGAGGGGACGGCAGCCGATCGGGTTGCGCCCTGGTGCGTGGCATGACAACGGCGTCAGCTCTGGTCGCGGCTGTTCCATACGCTGGGCTTTGCCGTGCCACGGCGCCAGTGCCGCACCGAGGCGGCGCCGGATCCTCGTGTCCGTCGCAGCGTTTCAGCTGCCAGGGGTCCATCGGCCGTGGTCAAGAAGCTCGTGGAACTTGATCTGCTGGTTGCTGGTGCACGGGGGATCGGCGTTTCACCCGCTGCCTAACTATCGGCTTGTCGGCGAAAGATTGCATGACGGTTGCTTTGAAGAACCGCTGCTCGTAGTCGAGCACGTAGTGGGGAGTGCCAGCCGATCGGCGACCCGGCGCGCGCATCAGCGGATGTCCTGCCCGGCTGCAGCGCCCACTGGGCGAAGGCGGCTGGCGGCACGCCGTGATCGTGAGACTGCGGGGGTGAAGCGCCGATCACCTCGGCTGGCTCTCTCCTTCAAGCGGGGCGCCGCAACAGAGGATCGCGCCGCCGGACATGGCGACGGCGATCAACGCCCTGGCGAGAGCCGGCCATGTGGGGCAGTGGAGGCCGGGACATAATGGAGAGCGGGAACGGCACGCTGGCGGCGCAGGCTAAATCCTCATCATTCCTGCGTATTCCCCGTAAGCGCAGCCCCACCATCCCCGCGCGCCGAACGCTGGCGGCTCAGCCGCGCACAATCGGGCAAACAGCGCCCAGGGCCCTGCGGCGATCGACCGCCTCAACGCACGTGCGGCCCCACGGCGCCGCGACGGAATTTCCTGTTCGCGAGGCCCCTCCCGCCAGGCCCCTTCGCGAGGCCGAATTGGCCCCGGCGAGCAAAGGCCGGGCCACCCGCCGCCACGAATATCGCTGGCATTAGCGCCATTGTCTCGGCAAATAATGGCGCAGGCGTTGCCCAAGTATTTACCAAGACTTAGGTCGTTTTAATCGCGGCATGGTCTAGGATCTTCCCAGGTCAGACAAACGTAACGAGTATCATGACCGATCAACACGAGTACAGGGCGAGGGTGCGCTACGTCATCGGGCCGGACGGAAGTCCGCTGACCAACAATACGTAACC